>Ga0183100_1000056_pt1 | contig 177236 bp, 146 predicted proteins | sample Biomet2_FD_127789 | JGI IMG/M metagenome (GOLD analysis project Ga0183100, IMG submission 127789) | Microbial communities from bioreactor (seeded with anoxic lake sediment) at LBNL, California, USA - Biofuel metagenome 2 | ecosystem: Engineered > Bioreactor > Anaerobic > Unclassified ...
TGATAAACAACGCTACCAACCATATTCATAACTTTAACGTTAGAAACCTGGCTTTTAACAGAGCTTAAATCAAGAGTGAAGATACCGTTGTTTGGGTTTGGAGAAACAACTATAGCTGTATTGCTTAAATCATTGATTCCTGTTACCACATCCACATTTCCATCAGTATATGCCGGCATAAAAACATCGCCGTCATAATTGCCAAATTCACGCGACGTTGGATTATCAACCCATGCTATGGCAGAAGTACCTTCGGAAATAACATTGAATTTCAGTTCAACTAAAGTATTGTCCGAAATAGTTACCGGAGCATCAGCCCATACAAAGGATAGCTTACCAGGATTTGTTGAATTGATGGTAACGTCAGTAATTCCCGTATACCAGTTTGCGTCGCTTACATAAGCTAATTTGCTGGCATCATAAGAAATGGAGAACTGGAATGAACCCAGGTTGTTGATTGCTGCGGCATGAATTGGAACAGTTATTGATCCTAAACCGGTTGTGCTTACACTTCCTATGGTAAGGGTTTCGCCCGTAGTTGTTGTGCTCTTAGGTGCAATACCATTGCCTTTGGCAGCTGGAGTATAGGATGCATTAGCATCGCCATAAGCCAAACCATTGAAATCGGCTGTGGTATTAGACGTAACAGCTAAAGGAGTATTATTGAAAATCCAATCGCCTACAGTAAATGAACTGATAATACCGGCAATACGTTTTTTAATGAGAAGAACATCGCCTGCGGTAAGGCTTCCGCTTGCATTAACATCGCCCGAAGCAAGGAAGATTCCATTTAAACTATTAATGCCTGCAATGTGTTTTTTGTATAAAAGAACATCGCCTGCGGTTACGCCACCCCATGCCTTGGTTGTGGTTGGAACTAATGTATAATCACCTGGTAGAACGGGAGGAAACGAATAATTCCCGGTTGCATCGGTAGTGGTGGATTGAACAACAGAACCTCCACTATTTTTCAAATCAATGGCTATGCCACTCAAGGGAACGGGAGTAGATTTGGGATAGGTAACAGTGCCGTTAATGGTATAATAAGGATTACCACCAAGGGTAATTGACATATCACGGATATAATTATCACTTGCAGAGGGTTGTTCTCCACTTGTAGAAAGGAACATGCCAGGATCGCTATCAGCCTGGTAAATAAGATGAATGGTATTATTATCAATTTTTGATGCTATTACAGGAAAAACGCACTCATCATACTGGTGCATCAAATCGCCCGTATAATCAGTAAAGTCACCCCAGGTTTGGCCACCATCGGTCGAATTGCGTCCCCAGATATGACGATAATTCAATGTTCCATTATCAAATCCTTCGGTTACACTGGAATAAAACAGGTAAAGATGGTTATTAGCATCGCATACAAGTTGAGGATGTGAAGATATACCCACCTGATAAGTACTTATACCAACGATATCAAGCTCTCCGTTTCCATTAATATCCTGACTGTAACCAATGAGATTCCCTGATTGCTCAAGAGCACTTGGTTTCAAACAGTTACATTGTTCAGCTAATGTTCCGCCTGTCCAGGTTGGAAGGGTTTCGTTCCAGTAGCCAATACCATCATAATTACGGAAATAGCTGCATAAACCAGGATTAGTTCCATTTAATGCGCGGTAAACACTAAAAACTATATGAAGAAGGCCGTTATTATCGAACACGCCATGGACAGAACCGTCAGGACAGTAGAATGTATCAACTGCGGTAACACCGTTCCAATGCGGATAAGGATGTTCCCAAATCACTGTTTTTTCCCATGTATCGCCACCATCGGTCGATTTCATTACAAAAAAATCTTGATTTGCACCGGCTACAATAAAAGCGAGGTTATCTCCCTGAGGTGCAACCCAGGAATATGTATCGCCACCAAAGCCATAATAATCGGCCGAGCCCATACCATCAAGAATCACATTATGCTTGTCCCAGGTAGCGCCACCGTCGGTAGAACGGGAATAAACCAGTGCTCCGTATAATCCTTGATATACAGTGGTTGTCGGATTAGTGATGGCAATCACATGAATATTGTTATGATCAGTACCACTGGTAATCATCCTTGGCCACGAAAGGCCTAATCCGGATGGAGTGGTCGGTGCTGCTATAGTACCCGCCGTCCATGCACCTGTACCTTTAGTTGTACGGGTAGAAGTAATCAAACCTCCAGTAGATGCGTGAGCAACAACAAATTCGCCGTTTGCTCCCAATGCTGAATACTGAGGCCAGCCCGTTCTTACACTTTCAATCCGAGCCGTAGGTTCAGGTCCCCAATTAGTTCCGTCATAAAAGTTATAGCCTGTACCTCTGTCGGGCCAACTGGCGGTATTGAAACCCATGGTAGTTACAGCTCCTCTGGTTCCGTCATCGTAAATAAAAAAACGTCCATACGGCGTACATTCATTAGATTGCAAATCGTACTTCGTTGGTATTATTTCATCTTCATTGATGGACTTAACCGATTTGTGGTTAAGCTTTACGGTTGCCGGAGAATTCACAGCATTGTCGTTAGAAACATCGTTGCCCAATTGTACTCTTTGGGAAACCTGATTTTGTAGGGATTTAGGAACAGTTGCACGCCTGTTTTGCGAAAATCCAATTAGTCCCAAGCTTAATAATAAGCTTAATAGTAGAATTTTTTTCATGTTAAATAATTTAAAATTTAATTAAACAAATGGATTTTTTAATTTTATTGACTATGTCAATATTAGCTAACAAAGTTAAAAAAATTTTTTATTACAAAAATATTAAATTATTTATAAATAATTAAGTTGTTTAAAAATTTAATTTTTCAAAAAAAAAGCAGCCAAATGATTACATTTGGCTGCTTTAAAAAATTAAAAAACGATTATTTATTTTTTAACAACCATTTTCTTTACAATATCACCATTATTGGTTTGAATAAGAATGGTATAAACACCATCTGATAAATTACTCAGATTGAGGTTCTGATTAAATGTAGCATTCTGAGCGACTTTTTGCTGATAAACAACGCTACCAACCATATTCATAACTTTAACGTTAGAAATCTGGCTTTTAACAGATCTTAAATCAAGAGTGAAGATACCGTTATTGGGATTGGGAGATACAACTACTGATGTAGCATCTAATTCGGCAATACCTACGCCAGAACCTGTTTCTGTACCGTTAATATATTCCGGAACAAAAATATTCCCATCATAATCTGAAAATTCACGTGAGGTTGGATTGTCACTCCATGATAAATTGGTCGTTATAGCATCAGAATTTAACCAATGAAAATTAAGATTAAATAAAGTATCATCTGAAATAGTAATACCATGGTCATCGGCTGCCCATACAAAAGCAAGATGACCTGGGTTATTATTACCTATGGTTACAGCTGAAATTCCCGAAAACCAGTTGGTCGAACTATCATATGCCAAAACGGCCGGATCGTAATCAATGGAGAACTGAAATGCACCCATATTGCTGATGCTGCTTGCATGAACAGGAATGGCAATAGATCCTGGACTGACACCGAGAACATTTGTAATAGTAAGGGTGCCCGTAGTTGTTGTGCTCTTTGGCGAAATACTGTTGCCTTTGGCAGCTGGAGTATAGGATGCATTAGCATCGCCATAAGCCAAACCATTGAAATCCTGTGTTACATTGCCACCGCTGACGGTAACTGGTCCGTTATTAAAAATCCAGTCACCTACGGTGAATGAACTTACAATACCGGCAATACGTTTTTTAATGAGAAGAACATCACCTGCGGTAAGGCTTCCGCTTGCATTTACATCGCCAGAAGCAAGGAAGATTCCATTTAAACTATTGATGCCTGCAATATGTTTTTTGTATAAAAGAACATCGCCTGCAGTAACGCCACCCCATGCCTTGGTTGTGGTTGGAACTAATGTATAATCACCTGCAGAAACGTCAGTAAATGAATAATTCCCGGTTGCATTGGTGGTAGTGGATTTAACAACATTGCCACCATTGTCTTTCAAATCAATAGCTATGCCACTCAAAGGAACAGGAGTAGATTTGGGATAGGTAACAGTGCCGTTAACAGTATAGCCGTTAAGCGGAATTAATTCATTTTTAGTAATCGATAAATCACGGACATAATTATCAGTAGCTGAAGTCTGACTTGGAGTTGTAGATGCAAATAAGCCAGGATCGCTATCTGCCTGGTAAATAAGATGAATAGTATTGTCACCAACAAGTTTTGATGCAATAACAGGATAAATACATTCGTCATATCGATGGAGCAAATCGCCGGTAAAATCTTTAAATTCGCCCCAGCTTTGACCACCATCGGAAGAACCACGTCCCCAGATATGACGATAGTTATACGTTTGATTATCGCAGCCTTCAGTTACACTGGAATATAATAAAAAGAGATTATTTTCGGCATCACAAGCCAATTGAGGATGCGAAGATACGCCTACTTGGTAACCGGAAGCTATGTCAACAAAATCAAGTTTTCCGTTCCCGTTAATATCCTGGCTATAGCCGATAAGACTACCTTGCTGGTCAAGGTTTTCAGGATTAAGGCAATTGACTTGTTCTGTATGAGTTCCACCGGTCCAGGCGGGTAGGGTTTCATTCCAGTAGCCAATACCATCATACGCATAATAATATCTATAACTGCCAACTTCATCCCCGTTTATTACACGGAAAACACCAAAAGCTACATGAAGAACACCATTGTTATCAAATACTCCATGGATAGAACCATCAGGACAGAAGAAAGTATCTACTGCAGTAAGACCATTCCAGTGAGGATAAGGATGCTCCCAAATAACAGTTTTCTCCCAGGTATCGCCACCATCGGTTGATTTCATTACAAAAAAGTCGTCCAATGGACTGGCTACAATAAATGCAAGGTTATCACCCTGAGGTTCAACCCATGAATAGGCATCAGCGCCAAAGCCATAATAATCAGCGGATGTCATACCGTCAAGAACTACATTATGCTTGTCCCAGGTAGCACCACCGTCGGTAGAACGGGAATAAACCAAGGCACCATTTAATCCTTGGTATGCAGTGGTTGTTGGATTAGTGATAGCAAGCACATGAACATTGTTACGATCAGTACCACTGGTAATCATCCTCGGCCACGAAAGGCTTAATCCGGATGGAGTAGTTGGTGCTGTTAATGTACCTGCCGTCCATGCACCCGTACCTTTGGTCGTACGTTTAGATGTAATCAGGTTGGGAGTAGCAGATGCATGAGCAATAATTAATTCACCATTGGATCCCAATGGAGCATACTGAGGCCATCCCGTTTTTGCACTTTCAATACGGGCTGTGGGTTCAGGACCCCAACTAGTTCCATCAAAATAATTATAACCAGTACCCCTATCAGGCCAACCGCTGGTATTAAATCCCATTGTCCATACAGCACCTCTGGTTCCATCATCATAAATATAAAAACGTCCAAAAGGAGTACTCTTATTGCTTTGCACATCATACTTTGTCTGCATTATTTCCTCTTCGCTAAAGGATTTGCCCGATTTGCTATGATTCAATTTTACTGCTGTTGATGTATTAACAGCATCATTACTCATAAGGTCATTGCCTATCTGCACTGACTGGCAATTTTGTTTCAGTAAGGATTTCGAAACAGTTGCTCGCCTGTTCTGCGAAAATCCAAACATGCCTAAGCTTAAAATTAAGCTTAACAGTAGAATTTTTTTCATGTCGTTAATTTAAATTTTTGTTAAAAAATAGATTTTAATATTACTACGTTGCAAAAATAATAAAAAAAACAAACTTAAAACTTTATTAATAAAATCGAACGATTATTTTACAATAGTCATTTTTTTGATCAACCTCTGATTATCCGCTTGAATGATTATGGAATAAACACCCTTTGGCAAATCCCTTAAATTTAATATTTTGGTAGTTGAAGAAATTCGTTCTTCGTAAACTACTGCGCCCATAGTATTAATTATTTTCAAACTTATTGCTGAAGATTTTATTTCGCCAAAACAAACCGTGAATAGACCATTGTTCGGGTTAGGATAAATATTTACAGAAGCATTCTCAAGGTTGCCGATAGAAGTTGTTACATCGGTAGAACCATTGGCATAGCTTGCTTCGTAAACAGTTCCGTTCCAATCGGTATATTCGCGCATCGTCGGACTGTCGCTCCAGGCTATCGTTGACGATTCGTTACTCAAATTGGTAAATTGTAAATCGAATAGTTTATCATTGGCAATAGATATGCCTCCTTCATCGGCTGCCCACACAAACGTCAACTGTCCAGGATTCTGGCTTCCTACGGTTACCTCATTTATTCCTTTGTACCAATTGTTTGCTCCATTAAATGCCAGTTTGTTTGGATCATAAGTTATGGTAAACTGGAAGGCTCCCATGTTCTGCACATCGTTTGCCATTACCGGTATGCTTATTTGTCCGGGTTGCAATGTTACCGATTGGATGGTAAAGGAGGTTGAACTCTTTTCTGTTACTGCCGGCATATTTCCTTTGGCCGGAGGTGTGTATGATGCATTGGCATCGCCATAAGCCAAGCCATTGAAATCATGTGTTACATTGCTACCGCTGACGGTAATTGGTCCGTTATTGAAAATCCAGTCGCCTACGGTGAAAGACGTGATAATACCTGCTATACGTTTTTTGATCAGAAGCACATCGCCGGCGGTGAGGCTGCCACTTGCATTTACATCACCCGATGCAAGGAAAATTCCCGACAATGATGATATACCTGCAATATGTTTCTTGTACAAAAGTACGTCGCCTGCCGTTACTCCACCCCATGCCTTGGTGGTGGTGGGTGCCAGGGTATAATCTCCGTTGATAACATTACTGAACAAATAGTTTCCTGAAGCATCGGTGGTGGTGGTACCTACTATGGTACCGCTGAAATCTTTCAGGCTAATGTTAACATTGCTTAATGGAAGGGATGGCGTTTTCGGATAGGTAACTATACCGCCCACATCGAATCCATCAGGTGGTATAAGTTCAAATTCGCTCTTGGATACAAATAAATGACGGATATAATTATCGCCGGCAGGATCCTCATCGCCTCTTACCGATAAACCCGGTTCATTATCTGCCTGGTAAATGCTATGAATATTGTCATCAGTTTTGGCAGCAATGGATGGAAACACGCATTCATCATAAGCATGTAACACATCACCGGTAAAATCTTTGAATACTCCCCAGGTTAGACCACCATCGCTGGAGCCACGTCCCCAGATATGTCGGTATTGCTGTGTTCCGTTATCAAAAGTCTCGGTAATGCCTGAATACAACACATATAGCATATTATTCTGATCAATAGCTAATTGTGGCATACTGGATGGACTCACATAATACAACCCTAAATCAGCAGAAGTATTACCTAATACATCCAGTTGTCCGTTGCCATTTATATCCTGCATCCAGCCAATGAGACTACCCTGTTCGAATAAAAGATCAGGATCAAGACAGTGTATTTGTTCCTCTTGGGTACCTCCTGTCCAGGTAGGCAGGTTTTCGTTCCAATAAGCTATACCATCTACCCAAGGAAACCACGATGCTGCTGAACCATCACCTATAGCCTGATTAACGCCAAAAACTACATGAAGTAAACCATTATTGTCAAAAGCGCCATGAGCGGAGCCATCCGGACAATAAAAAGTATCAGTAGCCGATGTTCCATTCCAATGAGGATATGGGTGTTCCCAGATTACATTCTTTGTCCAGGTTTCGCCTGCGTCTTCCGATTTCATCACAAAAAAATCATTCTGATTATCGCTCACCAGCAAAGCTAATTTATTTCCTTGAGGTTCTACCCAGGAATAAGTATCGCCAGAAAATCCGGAATATTCGTCAGAACTCATTCCGGGTAATATTACATGTTGCTTGTCCCAGGTTACGCCTCCATCCACCGAACGATAATACAACAACGCCAGATTCAAACCCTGATATGCCGAATAAGTGGACGCAATGATGTGAACAGTATCATGTGTAACACCGGTAGTAACAAGTCTCGGCCACGAAATATCAACAGCTCCTGCAGGACCGGCTAATATGGTTTGAGTCCAGGTTCCGGTACCTTTAGTAGCTCGTTTTGAAATAACTAGACCAGCTGTATTGTGATGGGCAGCAACTATTTCGCCATTAACTCCCAATGGAGCTACCGAAGGCCAGCCGGTTTTCGTATTTTCAATTCTCCCGGTTGGCGCAGGCCCCCAATCGGTTCCATTGAAATAATTATAACCAGTACCCCTGTCAGTATAAGCGCCTGAACCTTTAGTCCATACGGCTGCCATGGTACCATCATCGAAATAATACAAACGACCAGATGGCGTACATTGATTGGATTGCAAATCATATACCGTACCTCCAATTTCAACTTCCTCGAAAGAAGTTGGTGATTTATGATTTGGATTCATTTTAGCAACCGGATTAACGTTCCCATTATCCTCTTTTACAGCTGCAGCCTTTTTCACAGCCATTTTTAATAATGATTTTGGAACCGGAGGTTTGGCATATTGTGAGTATCCCAAAAATCCGATGCTTAAAATTAAGCAAAAAAGTAAAAATTTTTTCATAATTCCTTGATTTAATTAAACAAATAATTTTTAAAAAATATTAATTCCCAAAGATAGCTATAAATTTTTTTCAATATCTTTTTTTGTAAAAAAAATGATTTTTTTTACCTCAATCATCATTTTTTTAGTACCAACGGGGGATTATCGTAGAACGATGATTAGGATGTCTTATCAAAAAGAAATGACGTTTGGCAGAAACTGCCCCACAGATTCATACAAAACTCTTATTTCAGCATTAAAATCGCCAACCCATGACAATTCAAACTCGGTGTGCCAAGGTTTCAGTTTTATTACAAAACCTTTTATTTTTTCAATTCAATAAACATACAAATTTTTCAATCCTGGCAGGTTAATTTTTATACATATCTTTGCACAACTCTTAAAAAGCAGATATCAGACAGTGAAGAAAATATATATTCTTATACTCAAATCCTATTCCGGTCCACTGATAATGACCTTTTTTATAGCTCTTTTTGTTTTACTGATGCAATTTCTATGGAAATATGTAGACGATTTGGTTGGCAAAGGGTTAAGCTGGGATATCATTATGCAATTGATGTTCTATGCATCAGCTACTTTTGTACCACTGGCACTTCCGTTAGCTATTTTGCTTTCTTCTCTTATGACCTTTGGCAATCTTGGCGAACGTTATGAGCTTGTGGCTATAAAAGCAGCCGGAATTTCGCTGAGCAAAGTCATGATGCCATTGGTTGTCCTTTCTTTTCTGATTAGTGTGGGCGCATTTTATTTTTCCAACATTGTACTGCCGCTTGCCAATTTAAAATTTACGTCCATTTTGTATGATGTACGTCAGAAAAAATTATCACTAAATATTAAAGAAGGTGAATATTATAATGGTATTGACGGCTACGTTATCCGCGTGTTAAAAAAGGAAAAAGATGAAAAAACCATCCGCAAAGTAATGCTATACGACCATACGAGTGGTTTGGGCAATTCTACGTTAACCATTGCCGATTCCGGCATTATGGTAACCACTCCCGATAAAAAATATCTTGACATCACTTTATACAATGGATATAATTTTGATGAAAGAGGGGGTAGAAGCAGCCTAAGCACACGCCCGTTTCAACGAACAAAATTTACTGAAGAAAACCATCGTTTCGATTTATCCGCATTTTCGCTTAACCGTACCAATAAAGAATTGTTTAAAAGCAATTTCCAGATGTTAAATTTAAAGCAACTTACTCATGCTCAGGACTCGCTTATAAACGATTTAAATAAACAAAAAGAATTCCTAAATAAAAATCTACTGAGTGTCTTTCATTATTTTTCGGTATACGATACCTTAAAAAGAAACTTTCCGGACACTTCAAAACCACTTAATCAGGATTTTTTATTAAGTTTTACAAAAGCAGAACAGTCAAGAATTCTGGATTTTGCTTTGAACGATGCCCGCGTGGTAAAAAGCGGACTTGAATTTAACAAAGGAGCTATCGAAAGCAGAGAAATAGTTATTCGCCGTCATCAGATAGAATGGCACCGGAAATTTACGTTATCCTTTGCCTGTTTTATCCTTTTCTTTATTGGCGCTCCTTTTGGCGCTATTATCCGAAAAGGTGGGCTTGGGTTGCCTTTAGTTATATCCGTTATTTTATTTGTATTATATCATGTAATCTCGATGACCGGCGAAAAATCAGTCAGAGCCGGGGCAATTCCTGCTTATGAAGGAATGTGGCTTGCTTCCGCTATTCTTTTACCTGTCGGGATTTTATTAACGCTCAAAGCTACTACCGATTCGGCTTTATTCGATACCGAAATCTGGAAAAGATTATATTACAAATACTTCAAAAAATAATGAACATCCTTCAGATTTGTAACAAACCACCTTTTCCACCTCAGGATGGGGGATCCATTGGCATGAATAATATAACCAACGGATTACTTGATTTCAATCATAAGGTAAAAGTAATTGCCGTAAATCCACCAAAACATTTTGTAAATATCAACGATCTGCCTCCCGACTACGTTAGCAGCACCCGTCTCGAATTGGTTTACATGGATACTTCCGTCAAACCTTTTGCCGCTTTTAAAAATCTTTTTACCTCCCAGTCATATCATATACAACGCTTTATATCTGAAGATTTTAATTCAAGGCTCATCAGCATTTTAAAGAACGAAACTTTTGATATTGTTCAGATTGAAAGTATTTTTCTTATGTCGTACATGGATACAATACGAAAATACAGCAAGGCAAAAGTGATTTTGAGATCTCCAAATATCGAATATTTGATTTGGAAGAGGATGACAAAAACAGCCATAAATCCTTTAAAAAAATGGTATCTCTCTATCCTCACCAAACGCCTGAAAAAATTTGAATTCTCGCAGTTAAATAAAGCCGATGCCGTGTATACTGTAACGATAAATGACATGGATTTTTACAAATCTCATGGATGTAAAGTCCCTATCACTTTCATACCCACCGGTATTGACATGACAAAAAAACTCGATGTAGATTTTAATAAAGTTGAATTCCCATCAATATTTCATATCGGAGCGCTCGATTGGTTGCCAAACCAGGAAGGCATACAATGGTTTCTCAAAAATGTCTGGGACAGGGTTTATCTGGCTTTTCCTCAGCTTAAATTTTATATTGCCGGAAGGAACACCCCTCAATGGCTTTTTAATATTAACAAACCCAATGTCGAAGTTCTTGGCGAAATTGCCGATGCCGGTGAATTTATTTCCTCAAAATCCATCATGTTGGTACCGCTTATGTCTGGAAGCGGCATGCGTGTTAAAATAATTGAAGGCATGATGCTTGGCAAAGCAATCATTTCAACAACTATTGGTGTTGAGGGCATTATTTATCAATCAGATGATAATATCCTGATTGCCAATTCACCCGATGAATTCTTTAATGCAATCTCCCGATGTGTACAAAGCCGGTCTTTTTGCGAAGAAATTGGTAAAAAGGCTTTATTGAATGCCGAAAATAATTATGATAATAACTTGTTGACTAAAAAATTAATCAGGTTTTTTGAAGAAATAATGAATTGATAAGCAAATTGTTCGTGACTTTTTCATTCATTATCTGCTTTCTCCATATTTCATAATTACCCATAAATTTTTCAGATTTATCAATTTCAAAGCAAAAGCAAAAACAGTAGAAATAATTGCCATTATTACTAAATTCATTTTCCAGTTATAGACAATATTTTGCTTTAAAAGAAAATTAATTAAAATAACACCAAGTACAAATATGGCAGTTTTTGTAAGTAGTTTGTAATTAATTTTAAAATGAAATTGTTTTTTGGCTATAAAAACCTGTAACAGGCTGGTAAATACTTGTGTAATAAGGCTGGCAGCTGCTGCGCCTACAGCCTGATAATGAGGTATTAGATATAAGTTTAATCCGATATTCATAACCATACCACAACTTGCCATTAAATTAAGACTTTTTAAATTACCATTTGCCGTTAATAGTGTCCCAAAAATATAAGTCGTGCATATTGGGATAAAACATGCCATTAAAATTCCAAAAATTCTTGCCGAGGCTTCGACATGATTCCAATATAACAATTTCATTATTTCATGGCTATAAAATATTGATCCAAATGCAATTATTACAGCCGGAATAAATAAAATGGTAAATGCTAATTTGGATAATTCTTCTACGGAATCTTTTAATTTAATCATTTTCGCAAAAATAGGCAAAAGCAAACCTGACACTAAAAAAGCAATCATGTTGGTTGCATCCAACAAACGATAAGCGGATGCATAAATACCTGCTTGAAAAGCTCCGTCAGGTAGCAATCTCTCCATCATTACCGTATCAATTCGGTTGTAAAAACTCATCAAAAGAATAAGAACGGCAAAAGGAGCACTTTTCTTTATAATCATCATCGAAAATGGCAAATTCCAATTAATCCGGAAAAATTTCGTTTTTGCCTTACGATACACAATAATTAAAGCAATTACGGCTGTAACAAAATAGGCAAATGTCTGGGCAAAGACATACCAACTTATCGTAATTTTAAAAGGAAATGGTCCCCAAAGCATTACAGAGCAAAACACGATAATAATAAACCTATCCAGAACAGAAATTATACTGTCAATTTTAAAAAGATGTAGTCCCGAAAGATTTGATCTGAGATAAAGGATGAAAGATAATAGAAATTGATTAAAACACAGCACCAATAGCAACAGAATGTGTTTCAGCGAATAATTAATAATGAGCGCTACAATAACCGAAATCAATACATACGTTACTGCCAGAACTAATTTTAAAACAATAATATGCGATAAGTGCTTGCGAAGTAATTGATTGTTTTGCGCAATATTCCGGTTGTTAAAATTGGTAATACCAAAATCCAACAGAATATTAAAAAGAAATGTAAAATTTAAAATTGCATAATAAAATCCATATTCTTCAGCTCCAAGAGTGTTCTGAACAGTCCTGTCAATTCCCAATATCCAGAAAGGCTTAATCAATAAATTGATGAAGAGAACAAAAGCCAGATTTTTTATAAATTTTTTTGTCACCCGGTTTGGTTATGCATTTATCGATTAAAAACTAAGATTTAGAAATATAAAATTAACAATTAAAATTATTGTAAAAGAAATTTGCAAATTTTAGCAAATTATATTAATTTGATTTACAATAATATATTATAAACTATTAAAATCTTTCCTGAATCATTGCTCAAAAGTTAACGGGAAAAATGAAAATAAATTATTATTAATTATTGTTCAAAAAATATAAATGATAATTTTGCCAAAAATGGATAAACTTCATGGTTTTTACGTCGATAATTAATTTCATTGACTATCAATCTATTATTAATCAAGTTTGACTGTAATTGTATTTATTGGCCATTGGTAAAATATACGTTTGAAAATTTTAATTTTATTACCGAGAGTACCCTACCCTATTGAAAAAGGGGATAAATTACGTGCATATAATCACATACGTTTTTTATCAAAAAACAATGAAATTCATCTTATTGCATTAAACGATCAACATTTACATGCAGATGCTTTTTCAGCGTTAAAACCCTTTTGCCATTCTATTACCTTCATTCCCATTTCAAAAATTGGTATTGTTTACAATCTGATAAAAGTCCTTTTTACCGGAAAGCCATTCCAGGTAGGTTATTTTTATAACAAATCTGCTCAGAAAAAAATTAACCAGAAAATACAAACAATTAAGCCAGATCACATATTCTGCCAGCTCATCAGGGTATCCGAATACATAAAAAATATAAACATTCCTAAAACCCTCGATTATCAAGACGTATTTTCAAAAAACGTTGAACGAAGAATTGCTTCCTCAAACTGGATTATGAAAATTTTGTTATATCTTGAATATAAACGTCTTCTTAGGTATGAACATCATGTTTTTGATTTTTTTGATAATAAAATAATCATCTCTAAACCTGATCGAAATTTAATTCCACACCCCGAAAACGAAAAAATTCATGTAATTCCTAATGGTGTAGATTATCAATACTTTACTCCAATTGCAAAAGAAAAAAAGTATCATTTGGTTTTTACCGGTAATATGGGTTATCCTCCCAATATTGATAGCGTTGAATTTCTGGTAACAAAAATACTTCCTATTGTGCACCAATCTAATCCAAAAGTTAATCTGCTCATAGCTGGTGCAAATCCACATCGAAGGGTGCAAGCATTAAAATCGGAGAATGTAACCGTAAGTGGTTGGGTTCCTGACATGCGGCTAAGTTATGCTTCGGCTTGTATTTTTATTGCACCCATGAGACTCGGCACCGGTTTGCAGAATAAATTACTTGAAGCAATGTCTATGCAATTACCTTGTATTACATCTCAGCTTGCAAACGAGGCACTTGGCGCTAAACCCGACAATGAAATACTTATCGGAAATTCACCCGAAGAATATGCGCATCATATTTTACATCTGCTGGAAGATAAATTTTTTGCTAATTATCTGGCAATTAATGGACATAAATTCATACGTCGAAACTACGACTGGGAAAAAGCAACTTTATTACTTGATAAAATTATGATTTCATCCCCAAAATAGTTTTGTAGATTTCTTTGATTCTGTTAAAGTTTTATTAAATTTGTGAATAATTTTAATAATTTGAGCATAATTTGAGTCCGTTTTTAATTTATAATCATGAAGATATTTCAAAATATAATTAGACTCTTCTCATCAAAGGTATCGAAATACTTATTTACAGCTTTTTTAATACTCCGCTTTTATACGGTTTATTCTTCCAATTTTTTCAACGAAACCAATCAATCAATACTGCAAATCAGACCTAAAGATAATTTCCTAATGATAAACACTTTTTTTTCATTATGGATTCCTGTTATTTTTATAGCATTTATTCTGATTATCATTTACATAAAAAAAGTAAAGCATAAACAATTAAATACTGTAGTAGAAGACAAAATAATAAAGAAGCAAATTGATGATTTTAAAGAAGAATTAACAAAAGAAAAAAGCACCCTTGAATTTCTACAAAAGAAAAATGAAGAATTAGCAAATGAAAATAAAAACATTCGTAAAAGCGAAGAAAAATATCAAACGCTGATCAAAAACTCACCCATTGGCATACTTTTAATTGATAAAAACGGTTCAATTATTGAAGTAAATCAGGCGCTGCTCAATATTTTAGGCTCACCTGATGACAATAAAACAAAATCATTCAATTTATTTGAATATCAGCCTGTTATTGATTCTGGCATAACTCATAACTTAAAAAAATGTTTTCTTACTGATGAAACAATAACTGACGACTGTTTGTATTTTAGTAATTGGGGAAAACGCGTCTACATAAGATATTCCTTTGTCCCTATTAAACTGGAAGGCAGCAAAACATCTCACGTTTTAGCTAATATAGAAGATGTTACAAGTAGAAAAAATGCTGAAATAAAAATAAAGGAATCTGAACAGAAACTTCGTGAAGTTAATTTAGCCAAAGATAAATTTTTTTCCATAATCGCCCACGACATAAAAACTCCCTTTAATGCAATCCTTGGTTTTTCGGGCTTACTTCAAGATGATTTTGATAATTTTAATAATGACGAAAAGAAAACTTTTATTAAAAATATTAATGACGCTGCTGAAATAACCTTTAAACTTCTCGAAAACCTCTTGGAATGGTCAAGATCACAAACGGGTAAAATAATTATAAACCCCGAAAAAATTGATTTAAGTTTACTAATCAACGATACAATTTCATTTTTAAAACCTACTGCCGAAAAAAAATCTATTCAGATTCATTCCGACGTAAATTATAATACGACAGTTTTTGCTGATATTAACATGATTACCACCACTATTCGCAATCTCATTTCCAATGCTATCAAATTTTCTTTTCCAAATGGATTGATTAAAATTTCTGCAAAAAATATTGATAATTTTATAGAAATCAGCATAATAGATAATGGAATTGGAATTTCGAATGAAGATTTATCCAAAATATTCAAATTAGATGCTCATTTCAAAAAAGAAGGAACCGCACATGAGCAGGGAACCGGATTAGGTTTAATTTTGTGCAAAGAATTTGTAGAAAAAAACGGCGGCTGGATCTGGGCAGAAAGTGAGCCTGGAACAGGAAGCAGTTTTAAGTTTACCTTACCTAAAGAAAAATCATAATTATTTATGGCAGAAGACTATAAAATCATCTTTTCGATGGTGGACGTGAATAAAATCGTACCCCCGTCCCGTCAGATATTGAAAGATATTTACCTTTCTTTTTACTATGGCGCAAAAATAGGCATCATCGGATTAAATGGTGCCGGAAAATCTACCTTGCTGAATATCATTGCCGGAACCGACAAATCTTTTAATGGAGAAGTTGTTTTTTCGCCAGGTTACAAAGTTGGAATGTTAGAGCAGGAACCACATCTCGACGACAAAAAAACTGTGAAAGAAGTTGTGGAAGAAGGCGTTGCTGAAGTCGTTTCATTACTAAAAGAATATGAAGAAGTAAACAACAAGTTTGCCGAACCCATGAGCGACGACGAAATGAGCGACCTCATCGAACGGCAAGGTAAACTTACAGAACTAATTGAACAGCATAATGCCTGGGAGCTTGATACCAAACTGAACCGTGCAATGGATGCACTACGCTGTCCCGAACCGGATGCTCTGGTGGCAAACCTGTCGGGAGGCGAACGCCGTCGTGTAGCTCTTTGCAGGCTTTTGCTTCAGGAACCGGATATTCTTCTGTTGGACGAACCCACCAACCACCTTGATGCTGAATCGGTGGAATGGCTTGAACATCATTTACAACAATATAAAGGAACTGTGATCGCCGTTACCCACGACCGCTATTTCCTTGACAACGTCGCCGGATGGATACTTGAACTCGACCGTGGCGAAGGTATTCCCTGGAAAGGAAATTATTCCTCATGGCTCGACCAGAAAACCAAACGACTTGCTGCTGAAGAAAAAATGGAAACCAAACGCCGCAAAACTCTTGAACGCGAACTGGAATGGGTTCGTATGTCGCCCAAAGCCCGCCATGCCAAAGGAAAAGCCCGTTTGAATGCTTATGAAAATCTTTTGAGCGAAGACGTAAAACAAAAAGAAGAAAAACTCGAAATTTTCATTCCTAATGGCCCCCGGCTGGGAAACAATGTTATTGAAGCCGTAAATGTTTCCAAAGCCTTTGGTGATAAACTTCTTTTTGAAAATCTGAACTTTTCCTTGCCTCCGGCAGGTATCGTTGGTGTGATCGGCCCGAATGGCGCTGGAAAAACTACACTTTTCAGACTGATTATGGAAATGGAAAAACCTGACAATGGAGAATTTAAGGTCGGAGAAACCGTAAAAATCGGATACATTGACCAGTCGCATGCCGAAATTGATCCGGAAAAGAATGTTTGGGAAGTAATTTCCGGTGGAAATGAGCAGCTTCAAATGGGTGGAAAATTAATCAATTCAAGAGCTTATGTAGCCCGTTTCAACTTTAACGGAGCCGACCAGGGCAAAAAAACCGGCGTTCTCTCCGGTGGCGAACGCAATCGCCTGCACCTTGCCATGACTTTGAAAAGCGAAGCCAATGTGTTGCTACTTGACGAACCAACCAATGATATTGATATAAATACACTTCGCGCCCTGGAAGAAGGGCTGGAAAATTTTGCCGGATGCGCCGTTATCATTTCACACGATCGCTGGTTCCTCGACCGCGTTGCCACCCATATTCTTGCCTTTGAAGGAAATTCGGAAGTATTTTTCTTCGAAGGAAATTATTCCGACTACGAAGAAAACAGACGCAAGCGTTTGGGCGATGAAGCGCCGAAAAGAATTCGTTACAAAAAACTTTTAGCTTAAATGGAAAATAAACGTTTTGCTGTCATCACCGGCGACATTGTAGGCTCGTCAAAACTTAACGGCGAACAAAAACGGCTGATGGTTGAAGCCGTGAAAACCGGATTCGCAAGGGTTCAGGAAATTTCCGGCAATGAGGTTCTTTTAGGTTATTATTTTTTTAGAGGTGATAGTTTTCAGGGTGTTTTAGCCAATCCGAAATATGCTTTAAAGGCTGCTTTAGCCATAAAAACTGCCCTTCGTACCGAATTTCCGCATCAGCGTAAAAAAGAGGCTCTGGATGCACGGATTGCCATCGGAATAGGTTGTGTTGACAATCTTTCTTCAGAAATTCCTGGTACCGGAAACGGAGAAGCATTTCTCTTATCGGGGCTTACTCTTGATAAAATGAAACCCCGGCAACGTTTAATTATTGTAACTTCCAATTCTGCAATTAACTCCGAACTGGTTGCCGAATGTGCTATGGCGGATGCCATTATTTCTCAATGGGCAGTTCAAAGTGCTGAAGCGGTTTATCTTTCCCTGAAAGGGCTTACACTGGAACAAATTGCTGAATCGTCGGGTATTAGCCCTATTGCTGCACATTACCGCCTCGAAAAAGCAGGCTTTTTTGCATTTATGCAATGGGAAAGCAGATGGATGGAATTATTGGATTTATTAAGTCCAGGAACTTAATTTAGCTAATTTTAAGTCCCTGGACTTAAAATAACATTTATTAAGTCCAGGGACTTAATTTTTTATTCATAGTAAAGAATTTTAAAATAGACTTAAAAATGGGCGCATTGCCGGATAATGAAATCATATCACTCATTGTAAGGCTTTTGGCTGCGCATTTGTTGGCGGATTTTTACCTGCAACCTACGTCCTGGGTTTTAGATAAGAAAAAACACAATTGGGCTTCCTCTGGAATGCTGAAGCATTTAATGGTAATCGCAACAATCAGTTGGATATTTTCCGGTTTTGTTACTGGGATATGGCTGATCCCTATTGCAATATTCGTTTTGGTGCACTGGCTTACCGATAGCTGGAAAAGTAGCCGGCAAGAAACCTCCTTCCTTTTTATTTCAGACCAACTTATTCATATACTTACCATTATATTAATAGTATACATTTTTAAAAATAATAAAATTCAAACACTTTTCCCACTTTACAGCCAATTTTCAGATATTCACTTCTGGATAATTTTTAGTGGATTTTTACTGGTAGCGCATCCTGTCTCGCACCTTATTTATCTTTTTACCAGACAATTTCAAAAAAACCTGGACAACCGGGAAGAACCGGGGTTGGCAAATGCCGGAAAAACCATTGGTATCCTCGAACGCTGGCTTATCCTGATTTTCATTTTGATAAACCAGTTTAATGCCGTCGGTTTTCTGATAGCCGCTAAATCCGTCCTTAGGTTTGCCGACATTCGCAATGCCCCCGACCGGAAAATGGCTGAATATATTCTCATTGGCACCATGATGAGTTTTCTTTTTGCTATAATTATCGGAATAACAACTAATTATTTATATAAATTTGAATATTAATACTATGACTCAAATTCCAATTCGCAGTTACGACACCCATCGCCTTGTAAAAAGTGAAGACCTGAACCACCACGGGACCCTTTTTGCCGGGCGCAGTGCCGAATGGTTTGTAGAAGCCGGTTTCGTAGCCGCATCCAGCCTTTTAAATCCTAAATATTTGATTTGCTTAAAAATACACGGGATGAAATTTTCAAAACCGGTTTTATCAGGCGAAACTGTGTGCTTTACAAGCAAAATAGTTTTTGCCGGACGAACCAGCTTAGTTGGCTATATCAGAGTAACGCTTATAAATAAACCGGAACAAGTTTTGGTTGACGGCTTTGTTACTTTTGTTCATGTTGACGATAATACCCGTCCCGAACCTCATGGCATAGAGATGATTGCCACTACAGATAAAGATATTGATTTACAGCAAAAAGCAATTGCATTAAAAAACGAATCAGGCGGAAAATGATAAAAATTAATCAGGATTTCCTTCAAAAAACATCCGATCAGGCTAAAATTTCTCCGCGAAAGCGGATGAATTATAATTATCATCTAACGTATGAAGATGGTTTTCAACGATTTTTGAATGCTATGGAACCGGGATCCTATATTCGTCCACACAAACACGAAAATCCCGACCGCGACGAAGCATTTATTGCCCTTCGCGGAAAAATGCTGGTTATTGTTTTTAATAATGACGGAAGCATTAAAAATCATTGCATTATATCTCCTGGCGGAGAAAATGTCGGAGTTGAAATTCCGGCCCGTACGTTTCATACCGTGCTTTCGCTGGAAGAAAACTCGGTAGCTTATGAAGCCAAAGAAGGTCCTTATATCCCTAAAAATGATATTAATTCCGCTCCATGGTCACCGCCGGAAGGCACTCCTGAAGCGGAAATCTATCTGAAGCATCTTTTGCAGCAACTTCACCTTGCCTGAAACAAGGAAATTCCTGTACCTTTGCACACCTAATTTTTACGGCATTGTTTTCTGGTTTATCCGGAAACAATGCTGATTTTTAAATTTTTATATAATGGCACAAAAACCGTCCATCCCCAAAGGAACCCGCGACTTCTCCCCCATGGAAATGATGCGCAGGAACTATATTTTCGATACAATCCGTTCTGTTTTTAAACTTTACGGCTATCAACCCATAGAAACTCCGGCGATGGAAAACCTTTCTACCCTGCTGGGAAAATATGGTGAAGAAGGGGACAAACTTCTTTTTAAGATATTGAATTCCGGCGACTTTCTGCAAAATATGCCATTGGATAACAATCAGTTGCCAACAGCAAATAAACTCGCCCCTTTAATTTCTGAAAAAGGTTTGCGCTATGATCTTACTGTGCCATTTGCACGTTATGTGGTTCAATACCGGAACGATATTACTTTTCCCTTCAAACGTTATCAGATTCAGCCCGTTTGGCGTGCGGACCGTCCGCAAAAAGGCCGTTACCGTGAATTTTACCAATGCGATGTGGATGTGATCGGTAGCGATTCATTACTTAACGAAGTTGAACTGATTCAGATCATTGATAATATTTTTTCTGCTTTACAGATAAACGTAAAAATTCTTATCAACAACCGTAAAATCCTTGCCGGAATAGCCGAAGTGATAGGAGAAGCTGCAAAAATCACCGACATTACCGTTGCGATTGACAAATTGGATAAAATTGGCGCCGAAAATGTAAATACGGAACTGGCAGAAAAAGGCATTCCTGCCGAAGCCATAGAAAAGCTGCAACCCATTCTCAATCTTCAGGGAAACACAGCAGAAAAGCTTGAAAAACTGCAAAAACTGCTTGAAAATTCAGTTACTGGATTGAAAGGAATCGAAGAAATGAAAACCGTGTTCGGATATTTCAACCAGTTGAATCTTACAGCCGAAGCCGAACTTAATCTTACCCTTGCCCGCGGATTGAATTATTACACAGGCGCTATTATCGAGGTAAAAGCGATGGATGTTCCTATGGGAAGTATTTGCGGCGGTGGTCGTTACGACGATCTTACCGGAATTTTCGGTCTTCCCGGCGTTTCCGGTGTAGGCGTTTCCTTTGGCGCTGATAGAATATACGACGTGATGAAAGAACTAAACCTGTTTCCTCCGGATAACAAGGCAACGACTCAAATTTTATTTGCCAATCTTGGCACGGAAGAGGAAAAATTTTGCCTTTCCTTGGTATCACAATTACGCAAAGCAGGCATAAATTCTGAGATTTATCCCGATACGTCAAAACTAAAAAAGCAAATGGCTTACGCCGACGGTAAAACCATTCCCTGGGTAGCCATTGTCGGGAAAGATGAAATGGATGCAGGAGTAATCAGCCTGAAAAATATGAATTCAGGATTTCAGGATAAAGTTTCTATAAATCAACTAATTAAAAAAATGCTTAATTATTAATTAGTTATTTTCCAATACTTTATTTTTTAAGCAAAAAATTTGACATCAACAAAGCAAAGCAAAAATTCAATGAATAAAATTCATGAAATAAACAGCAAAAGGCTGCATTTTGAAACGATTAAAAAAATATTGTTCAATAATTATCAAATCCGGCTATCGGAAAGCGCCAAGGAAAAAATAGTTAAATGCCGCGAATATTTAGACCGGAAAATGGAAACTTCTACCGAACCCATTTATGGTGTAAATACCGGATTCGGAGCTTTATGCGATCATAAAATTTCGAAAGAGGATTTAAGTACACTTCAAAAAAATCTGGTAATGTCGCATGCCTGCGGCATAGGTGAAGAAGTGCCGCATGACATTGTAAAATTGATGTTGCTACTTAAAATACAATCCGTTTCTTATGGAAATTCCGGGGTACAACTCAAAACCGTCGAACGGCTGGTGGACTTTTTTAACCACGGAATAATTCCGGCGGTTTATCAATTGGGTTCTTTGGGTGCTTCCGGCGATTTGGCTCCGCTGGCGCATCTTTCGTTACCTCTCCTTGGAATGGGCGAAGTATATTTTGAAAATAAAAAACAACCGACCTCTGAAGTATATCAGAAATTAGGCTGGAAACCCATTGAACTGAAATCCAAGGAAGGTCTTGCTTTGCTCAACGGAACTCAATTCATGAGCGCTTATGGCGTATATTGTTGTCTGAGAGTTTTTAAACTTTCCCGTTTAGCCGATATTATTGCTACGCTTTCTTTAGAAGCTTTTGACGGGCGAATTGAACCATTTCATGAATTAATTCAACAAATCAGGCCTCATCAGGGTCAGATAAAAACTGCACACCGGATACGTAAAATATTAGAAGGCAGCGAAATAATTTCACAACATAAACAACACGTTCAGGATCCATATTCCTTCCGTTGTATTCCACAGGTTCATGGCGCTTCTAAAGATTCCATCAATTATGTAGCTTATGTATTTGAAAATGAAATCAATTCCGTAACCGATAATCCAACCATCTTCCCCGATGAGGATTTAATAATTTCGGCAGGAAATTTTCATGGACAACCTCTCGCTATCGCATTGGATAATTTATGTATAGCCATGTCTGAATTAGGAAATATCTCTGAAAGACGTACTTACCAACTTTTATCCGGTCAGCGAGGATTACCACTATTTTTGGTTGCCAAGCCAGGTTTAAATTCCGGTTTTATGATTCCTCAATATACTGCTGCATCTATTGTAAACCAAAACAAGCAGTTATGCACTCCGGCTTCGATTGATTCCATTGAATCTTCAAAAGGACAGGAAGATCACGTAAGTATGGGTGCCAATGCGGCCACCAAGGCTTTTCGCGTTATGGAAAATCTCGAACGAATACTTGCCATCGAACTTTTTAATGCCGCTCAGGCTTTTCATTTCAGAAGGCCGTTAAAAACATCGCCTTTTCTTGAAAATTTCTATGAAAGCTATCGCAAAAAAGTAGATTTTATTGAAAATGATAAAATTATGTATCCTGAGATGCAGACTTCCGTTGATTTTCTCCGCGAAATCACTATAATAATTCCTGATGAAACTCCCGACAGATATCATCTCTGGAATATTTATTAAATCTTTGATTTTTAAGCTTATGCCAATAACAGCTTAGCTTCCCCAACTTTCCCTGTCAAGGCTACGGTACTGTATGGCTTCGGAAAGATGTTCGGTGCTAATATTCGGACTGTTATCCAGATCAGCCACGGTGCGGGCTACTTTCAAGATACGGTCATAGGCTCGGGCTGAAAGGCTAAGCCGTTCCATGGCATTTTTCAACAACACATGACCGGCTTCGGTAATCTGGCAAACCTCACGCAATAATTTGCTCGACATGTGGGCATTACAATAAACGCCTTTTAAATCTTTAAACCGCTCTTCCTGAATTAAACGTGCGGCTACCACCCGTTCACGAACACTTTCACTCTTTTCGGACATCTTACTGCTCGAAAGTTCGCGAAATGGAACAGGAACTACTTCTACATGAATATCTATCCTATCCATCAGCGGTCCCGAAATTTTATTTAAATATTTCTGAACAATACCAGGCCCACAGACACAATCTTTTTCAGGATGATTATAATATCCACAGGGACAGGGGTTCATTGCAGCTACCAGCATAAAGCTGGCCGGATATTCAACGGTAAATTTCGCCCTCGAAATGGTAACTACACGATCCTCAACCGGCTGGCGAAGCACTTCAAGTACAGTACGTTTAAACTCAGGAAGTTCATCAAGAAAAAGCACACCATTATGAGCCAACGAAATCTCGCCGGGTTGGGGAACTCCTCCCCCACCCACTAATGCCACATCACTGATGGTATGATGAGGCGAACGAAAAGGGCGTACAGAAATCAGAGAAGTGTCTTTTGCCATTTTACCAGCCACCGAATGAATCTTCGTTGTTTCAAGCGCTTCATGAAGATTTAGCGGAGGCAGAATAGATGGTAAGCGTTTGGCAAGCATGGTTTTACCTGCCCCCGGAGGTCCAATCAGAATTACGTTATGTCCGCCGGCAGCGGCTATTTCCAATGCCCGCTTGATATTTTCCTGTCCTTTGACATCCGAAAAATCAAATTCATACTCATTCAGATGGTTGTAAAATTCCTCCCGGGTATTTACAACGGTAGGTTCTAATTCAATTTTATCATCAAAAAAATCAATAACCTCTTTCAGCGTTTCCACGCCATAAACTTGCAAATCATTAACGATGGCTGCCTCTCTCGCATTTTGTTTTGGTAAGATAAATCCTTTGAAACCCTCTTTTCGGGCTTCAATGGCAATGGGTAAGGCTCCTTTAATTGGCAATATAGAACCATCGAGCGAAAGCTCACCCATAATAATGTAATTGCTTGTTTTATCAGATTTTATTTGTTCGGAAGCCGCCAGTATTCCAATGGCAAGCGGAAGATCATAAGCTGAACCTTCTTTACGAATATCGGCAGGAGCCATGTTTATTACTATTTTCTTCCCCGGAATACGGTAACCATTGTTTTTCAGTGAAGCTTCAATCCGCTGATGACTTTCTTTTACGGCACTATCCGGCAAGCCCACCATAAAAAACTGTACGCCAGGTTCCATATTCACTTCTATGGTAATAGTAGTTGCGTTTATACCATAAATAGCGCTGCCAAATGTTTTGACAAGCATATCTTACAATTTTAAGTCATGCAATATTCACACTTTATTTTGATAATACTTATCAAATTAAAATACAATTTTTTACCTGTTTTCGGGTCGGTATTTTGATTCAGTAAGTATTTTCTGAGCATCCAAATCTGATAACAAATCCGGTAACATAACTTTACGATTATGATTCATATACGAACGGACGATTTGCCAGCCTATCCAGCTCCCGATTTTTGCAGGCGATTCCTTTGAGAAATCGGCGGTAAAAGGTCCATCAGTAATAAATTTACTTATTGCCTGATTGTATGATGAATACAAAAGCTTATTTTCAATCATAAACGACCAAATATTAGACTCGTTCCCATAACACCATTTTAATTGTGCCTGAGTATAACCAATTTTAATTTCATCCGACGATTTGGGGCACATGGCATCCAAAAAATATAATATTTTCCCCTCGCGTATCATTTCGTCAAGCAGCGTCTTGCTTTCGTCCGGTGGAATCATTTGACTATTTGCAAGTTCTCTAAAACAGTCGTTTACAATATTTTCCTTATTCAGCCTTCTGATTTTATAAATTGGCAAACCCAGTTCGCGATATGCTTTGTAATCGCTTCCAAGATACATATCCAAAGCGATTATCAGTGTACTATCGGCATATTTAACAGGGAATTCAAGATCGGTAAAGTTTGATACATAAGTATATACTGAAGGTATTGCGCTTTTAGGAAAATAATAGCGATAATATCTGAAAGCCTGCGTAAAATCGCTTTCAAGGCTGCTAAGATCAGGATAATGGGACATACAATCCCGATACACCTGTTTTACAGACGAATCGGTAATAAAATCATACATTTGAATAAGATTCAACGTATCATCAAGATTGGCACTTAAAAAGAATGGGAAATCGCCTGCTAATAACTTAAGCTCATTTTTAAGATTATCCGGATTAATTTTAAAAAGCGCTTTTTCAAATCGTTTAATTTTGATTGGTTCCGTTTTCACCTTCGAGAGATTAACTTCTAAATTTCGACCTCTTTTAGATAAACAGGAAGGAAAAAACAACAAACAAATCAAACCCAAAATTAAAAAAGCCTTTTTCATGATTTCCAATCAGATATTCTATTCCCAAACTAAAATATTTTCCAACCCAAACTAACTAAAAAGATATTATTTTTAAAATCGGCCTGGCTTGGTTTATAAATGTCATTTAATCCCCATTCATAGCGTATGTCAAGCGAAAACATCAGTACATCCATACCGGCTCCGGCTTGTATTGCCCATGTTTGGTTTTCAAAATTATCCTTTTTTGTAAAATCTTTGCCTAAGCCAATATCTTGTCCATTATATGTAATTTTTGGATCTTTTTTAATAACAAACGACATCACCGGTCCAGCCATAACTCTCAGATTTACTAACTTAGCATCAAATAGTTTATACCCTATTAATAAAGGAATATCCACCGTATTGAGCTTAACTTTTTTAACTGCCAGAATCTGTCCATTATTATATTCCATGGAGTCTTTAATTTCACCGCCTTTTTTGGTAAAATAAATTTCAGGTTGAATGTAAAACTTTTTAATATTGATACGTGCAAAAGCGCCGCCCTGGAAATTTAAAATCGCACTTTGTGTTTCTCCAATATCAGTAGTTAACTTAGAGGTAGTTACGCCTGCTTTGATTCCGAAATTAAACGGAAGTTGGGCAAATAAAAAGCCGCTAAACAAAAGCATAAACGAAAGAGTAACAATTTTTTTCATAAGATGTATTTTTTAATGATTAATAATGATTTACAAATATAGCTATTATTGAGAACAAAAGTAAACAACTTTCATAAACTAAACCATTAAAAAATTATTTTGCTTAAAGTGATAATGAATAAAAAAATTTACTACTTTTAATTTCTAATTTCTAAAATTCTAATGACTATGAAAAACAAATACCTTACAATTCCTATCAAGTTATTAATCATTGGTTATTTATTCTGTTCTTTTTCGATTAAGGCTAATGCACAGGATCAGTTTGCACAATTCTTAACCAATGGAACTCAGGATGTAAATAAATTGGTAAAAGCTTATAGTTCACCCATGCTAAAAGCCATTGGTAATGATTTCAATAACGGATGGTATACCACTGCCGACCCATTAAATCTCGGCAGATTTGACCTTCGTTTTATTGGAACAGCATCCTTTTGCCCAAAAAGTGAGCAGACATTTAATCTCGCTAATCTACACTTAAATTATATCAAACCAGCTCAGGGATCTTCTGAATCTTTTCCAACTATTTTCGGAAAAGAAAACTCAGCTTCTCAGGTCATGATTTACGCTTCTACACCAGGAACAACTGATACCATGAAGGTTACACGCACATTGAAAATACCCACTTCAGGAGTTAATTTTTTCCCGGCCGTTACGCCTCAATTAAATATCGGCTTAATAAAAGGCACCGAATTGATGATTCGATTTTGCCCTAAAGTGAAAATACCTGTTAATAAAGACGAATCACTTTACACAAGCCTTTGGGGTATAGGAATTAAGCACGACATTAAACAATGGATACCGGGCATAAGCCATTTGCCATTTAGTCTTTCGGCCATTGGTGCCATTACGAAAGCCAATTTATATATGGACGGTCCCATTTTAGAACCATCTGATTACGAATCTGGTGAAAATTTGAGGAATCTGTATCCTACAGATGATTATAATGCACAGAAAGTAAAATACAACGTAACTTCCTGGAATATTGGTGTTGCAGCATCCAAAAAATTATCTGTTATCACTCTCTTCGGTGGACTGCATTTATCGGGTTCAAAAAGTTCCCTTGCTATGGATGGCACTTACCCCATTATCGCTTATAAACAAACGGGTTATACTTATGAAAAAGTTATTGATCATGTTATCAAGCCTATTGATTTGGATGTTACGAAAACTCAATTTGGAATCAATGCCGGATTCAGATTAAAATTAGCCATTGTTAGTCTCACACTTTCCGGCAATTATGCTCCGGGAGGATATAGTTCCGCTACTTTTGCTTTGGGTTTGGGATATTTTAATTAAGCTTTCTACGTTATTTTAATATAATTTGAAATTACGTTAAATTTAAAATAATTCAATCTCTCATTTTCCTTAAATGCCAGCGAATAAGTTCATAAACGATTTTACCATCGTAAGCAATATTTCTTTTTCGGATCATACGTTTATTCTAAAGCTTTTGGCTCCAGAACCATTACCCGAAATGTTTCCTGGTCAATTTGTCCAGGTATTGGTAAAAAATTCTGCCGCCACTTTCCTTCGTCGTCCGTTTTCTATACATAATGTTGATTATCTTAACAATACCATTTCTCTGTTGATTAAGCGCATAGGAAATGGAACAAATAGTCTTTTTAATTTAAAAGCCGGTGAAAATCTTAATTTGATTTACCCATTGGGAAAAGGATTTACTCTCCCATCAAATGATAATGTGCTGTTGGTTGGCGGAGGCTGCGGAGTGGCACCATTGCTTTTTCTTTCAAAATACTTGTACAAAAAAGGTATCAAACAAACAATACTTATCGGCGGAAGAAACCAAAGCGATATTATTGAAACTAATGAATATCAAAAATTTGGAAAATTACTTATAACTACCGATGATGGAAGTTGCGGGGAAAAAGGTTTTGTTATTAATCATCCGGTTTTTAATGAAACTCCTTCAAAGTTTTCAAAAATTTACACTTGCGGACCGGAAGCCATGATGAAAGCTGTAGCTCGCTATGCTAAAATTCAGAGCATTGATTGCGAAGTTTCGCTCGAAAATACCATGGCTTGCGGTATCGGAGCCTGTTTGTGCTGCGTGGTAAATACAACCGAAGGTAACCGTTGTGTTTGTACAGAAGGTCCCGTTTTTAATATTAATGAACTGACAGAATGGTAGATACAAAAGTTAAGATAAAAGATTTAGTATTTGAAAATCCGGTAATAACGGCCTCAGGAACTTTTGGTTACGGCTTGGAATATTCTGATTTAATAGATATAAATCGTTTAGGTGGCATTGTTGTAAAAGCTACCACAGCTCAACCCCGACAAGGAAATCCGTATCCGAGAATGGCGGAAACAAGCATGGGAATGCTAAATGCCGTCGGTTTACAAAATAAAGGAATTGATTATTTCGTCAAGGAAATTTATCCGGCAATTAAATCCTTTAAAACGAACATTATTGCCAATGTCTCAGGTTCTACCATTGAAGAATATGTCGCTGTTGCTGAAAGAATTAATGAACTTGAAAATATTCCGGCTATTGAACTAAATATTTCCTGTCCCAACGTCAAACAAGGCGGAATGGCTTTTGGTACGAATTGCCATTCTGCAAAAGAGATAACAAGCGCCATTCGTAAAGTATATCATAAAACTCTAATTGTTAAGCTATCACCCAATGTAACAGATATTGCCGAAATTGCTCTTGCCGTTGAAGATGGTGGTGCCGATTCTGTGTCGCTTATCAATACGTTGTTGGGAATGGCCATTGATACGGAAACAAGAAAACCAGTACTTTCTACAATTACCGGAGGATTATCCGGACCGGCTGTAAAACCGGTAGCTTTGCGAATGGTATGGCAGGTTGCCAAAGCCGTAAAAATTCCCGTAATAGGATTAGGAGGTATTTGTTCAGCAAAAGATGCCATTGAATTTCTTATAGCTGGAGCCACTGCAATACAGGTTGGTACAGCTAATTTTATTGATCCTCAAATAACTATTAAAATTATCGACGGAATAGAAAACTATCTTCAGCAACACAATTTGAAATCCGTCAGGGAACTGATTGGTAGTTTGAACTATTAATATTCATTTTTAGCTTTCGTCATCCACATTATTTTCGTCGGCATCAAAATTATAAAACTGGTTTTCGAGTTTTTCCATTTCCTTCTTACTCAATATAATCTTTTCAGACTCTTGGTTTTCGCTGGAGGATGATGGTTGATTTGCTGCTGAATTTTTAATTTTATCAAGCTGAGATCTAAAATGAGTATTTTCTTTAGTTGCCTCATAAACAATTTCTTTTAAATCTTTATTCTCCTGAGTTAAAATATCCACTTCCTCGCTAAGTTTTCCAACTTTGCTTTCTAATTTCAATTTATCACTCTGAACCAACTCTAATTTATTTTTTAATTCAACTATTTCTGTAAGATAGTGAATTATCTTCTTTTTAATTAGTTGAACAATATTTGAATCCTTTACCATAATTCAATTTATTTATAAATTTTCAACTTTTTTCCCACTTCAACCTGGTCGGGATTAACAATATTGTTATCTTTCATTATTTTAGTGTACTGACTTTTATCACCATAAATTTTTTCGGCAATAATCTGAAGGGATTCTCCCTTTGCAATTTTATAATAATATAAACCGGGCTTTTCTCCTTTTATTAATTGAGTTGTTTGTGAAACGGCCAACGGTTCATTTTTAATTTGTTTTTTTTCAGGTACATCCTTAGTTGCCGAAGACGAAACAGGGGTAGTTGTTCCTTCAATTTGTTTTTTCTGCTCAAGAATTGTTAAAAGCAAAGCATCATTGTTGCTTTTAAGTTTCTGAATTTGAATTAATTGTTTATTAATTTGTTCATCTACAATTACATTTTTGTTTTTTTCGGCATTATCATAATAATAATAAGTTAATGCCCAGCCAGTTAAAGCAAGCACGAGAAAAACGCCAAATATCCACGACCAAATACTTGATCCCTGTCGGCTATCATCAATCTTATTAATCAACTCAAATACCTCAATATCAGAGTGACATTTAGGGCAAGTTGTCGTTCCGTTTTTTATTCCGGTAGTTTTGCAAACTGGACAGTCCATTGTATCTTTATTTATTCCAATTTTTTATAAGTAAAAATGCGAATTTATTTCTTCAAATAAGTTTTCAAAATTATTAATCGTAGCTTCAGTAAAAAAATCGCCATCCGGATGCAAAGTAGCCAGCTTATTAGCGATTATAAACGTATCGATTTCAGAACCAATTTCTTTTTCAATCTGACTTTCAATGCTTTTTAAAGAAGCGCCAATAATGTTTTCAGTTATAGGTTCAATAATATTATACGCAGAGTTAACCAATTTCAGGAAATCGCTTTTATCGAATAAATCTTCTAATTTACAGCTGGTAATAACATTTTGTTTTGTTAAAAGAGCATTTAAGTCTTCTTTATCATTTCCTTCCTGAATCAGGCATACATATTGGGGGTTTTCGGTTCCCAGAAGAGAAACAAAAGCGGCAAATTTATTGATATTTCCTACCGGCAATATAGAAATTTCTTCGTTTATATACTTATGATTCAATGATTTTAATATTTTTGACATCAAATTTAAATAAAGCAAATCAGATGGCTTATCTACCAAAAGGTTTTTTGACGTACTCACAAGTTTTTCCATCATATTAAAACCAATCGCAGCCTTTAAAGGGAACAAAGTCTCGGAATCAGTTTCGTCGGTTATTTCTTTCACCTGGCTTCCCATTCCGGTATCAGAAACGGTTCTCACCCTTTGGAGTTGGTGAGGATTAATCATAAAAGGAGAATGGGTAGAATAAATAATCTGATAATCAGCCGAAATATCCTCAATGAATCTCAAAATATCATTTTGTGCTGATGAATGCAGATTCAATCCTGGTTCATCGAGAAGTAAAATAAAATTGCGATCCGTTTTACTTTGGATCTTACTGAACCACACGATGAACGAAAAAAACATATTCAATCCTTTGCTTCTGTTTTTCAGAGGCAAAGTAACTTTTCTGCGACTGTTCCGGATTCGGATATCGAGAATTTTTGCATTTTCTTCCTTCCGGTTATCTATTTCAAACTTTATTTCCAGGTCGCGGTCGGTGGACCAGTATTTGAATATCTCGCCCGTTACCTCATTTGCCGTAGATTCAATACTTGCCAGATAAGATTCATAGTCTTCCGCCTCAAGTAATTCGTCAATATTAATCTTAGCCAACTCAAAAAACGCTTTGGAAATTCTTATTGAATCATCTTCAGTTGTATTATCTTTTAGCAAATTAATATTAATTCGCGAAGGGAGAAGATAATATTCGTCGAAATACCAGAATTTCGGAATAGCCGGTTTTAAATAATGTTTGGCTATAAACCCTTTTATTTTATTATCCCATTTATAGGATTTTGAAATTATTTCTTTATTTAAATCGTTTACAATTCTGGTTAACGTGTCGTCAGCTTTTTTTTCTTTCCATTCTTCAAGAAGCTCTTTAATGGTAGTTACGCGTTCTAATTGAAGACGTAAGCGGTCGTTCATCTCATATTTCTGTAAAAATTGCGCTAAGAACTTGGCTTCGTCCACTTTTAAATCAAACCAGGTGGTTTTACCACGAAATGAAATGGCATAAGAAAATGTCCTTACCGTAAAAACATCCTTACCAACTTCATTTTCAATATTTTTTAATAATTTATCATCTATTTCAAAGGTACACCTTATGGCTTCGCAATCTGCATTTGAATTCAGAAACTTATTAAGCTCATTGCGGGGATAATCCAAAACTGTATTGAGTTTAAACTGATTATCCTTTTCAAAATAGTTGATCTTGGCTAAAGCTTCCAGAAAAGCAGTCTTCCCCGATTCATTTTTTCCAACAAGTGTAGTAATCCTGTCATCTATTCTGATTTCTTGCTCTTTAACAAAACTTTTATATTTGTTAATTTTAACCTTTACTAACTTTAACATAGTCAATTATTTTCAGTTAATTGATTACAACTTGATGCCAAAAAAATTATCGAAATTTAAAAAATCAAATGTACATAATTTATTTGCAAATTCAAAAATACAAAAAGGTTGAAAAGAAATAGAATTTATTTTTCTGAAAATTCGTTATTTTGTAAAAAATTTATCATGAATATATTATTGTTAGGTTCCGGCGGTAGAGAACATGCAATGGCATGGAAATTAGCCAATAGTCAGAATATTAATAAATTATTTATTGCTCCGGGAAATGCAGGAACACGCTTGGTAGGAATAAATGTAGAAATTTCACCTAATGATTTCCTTAAAATCAAAGAATTTGTGATAAAGGAAAATATTAATATGGTGATCGTTGGGCCCGAAGAACCTTTAGTTAACGGAATACATGATTTTTTTCTGGCAGATGAACTATTAAAACATATTCCAGTGATAGGCCCAACAAAAGCAGGAGCCATGCTCGAAGGAAGTAAAGATTTTGCTAAAAATTTTATGACAACATATAAAATTCCTACAGCCAGATTTAAAACTTTCACTTCGGATACACTTTCTGACGGTATAAAATTCCTCAAAACGTTGCAACCGCCCTACGTTTTAAAAGCTGACGGTTTAGCTGCCGGAAAAGGAGTTTTAATTTGTTACACATTGGAAGAGGCTGCAAATGAATTGAATTCCATGCTGATTGAAAACAAATTTGGCAATGCAGCAAAAAAAGTAATTATCGAAGAATTTTTAACTGGAATTGAATTATCAGTTTTTATAATTACCGATGGTAAAAGCTATAAAATACTCCCGGAAGCTAAAGATTATAAACGTATTGGTATTAACGACACTGGGCTGAATACGGGCGGAATGGGCTCTGTTTCACCGGTACCCTTTGCAAATAAACTTTTCATGGAAAAGGTTGAAGAAAAAATAATCCAGCCTACCGTTAAAGGACTTATTAACGAAGGTATTGTTTACAAGGGGTTTATCTTTTTTGGACTAATCAATGTCGGCGGGGAACCTTATGTTATTGAATACAATGTCCGAATGGGTGATCCTGAAACTGAAGTGGTAATTCCACGGATTAAATCCGATTTGCTCGATTTATTTCAGGGAATTGCTGATGAAAATCTGGATAAGAAGAATCTTGAAATAGATAAGCGTTTCGCCACCTCAGTGATGTTGGTTTCTGAAGGTTATCCGGGAAAATACGAAAAGGGATTACCAATCAGCAATTTGGAAAATACAAACCATTGTTTGTTGTTTCATGCAGGTACGACTTTCGAAAAATCTAAAAATCAAATATTCACTTCCGGCGGAAGAGTTCTTGCTGTAACAGCTTATGGTGATTCGCTTCAGGAAGCCTTAACAATGTCGTACAAAAATGCAAACATCATTCAATTTAAGGGAAAATACTATCGCAATGATATTGGAAACGATGTTTTAAAAATGAATTTATCTGAACCTGTTTAGAATACTCTTCAAAAAAGTCATTTTAAAATTCAAATATTGCAAAAAAATTGTAATTTTGAATCATTAAATATTATACCCATGAAACCCTTATTTTTTCTATTCTTAGTATGGAATATCGGGATTATTCCTGTATTTGCACAGCATATCAATGTTATGATAAGCAATATCAATTCGCCGGAAGAACCGTCTATTTATATAAATCATAAAAATACCAACCAGTTAATAGCCGGTGCCAATATTAATAATTATTATGTTTCGAACGACGGAGGGCTGACTTGGACTAAAAAAACGCTTTCTTCCACGAATGGAGTGTGGGGAGATCCATGCATGATGATAGATACAGCAGGAGCTATGTATTTTTTCCACCTTTCAAATCCCAATGTCGGAAACTGGATTGACCGTATTGTTTGTCAAAAATCCACAGATGGGGGGAATACCTGGAATGACGGAACGTATATGGGATTAAACGGTACCAAAGCTCAGGATAAAGAATGGACAACCATTGATCCTACCAATAATAATATCTATGCCACCTGGACACAATTTGACAGCTATGGAAGTTCCAATTCAAATGACAGTTCCATTATCCTTTTTTCCCGTTCTACCAATGCTGGCGCAAGCTGGTCAATTCCTACAAGAATAAGTAAAAAAGGAGGAAATTGTATAGATAGTGATAATACTGTGGAAGGTGCAGTACCTACCGTAGGTCCAAACGGAGAAATTTATGTCTCATGGGCTGGGCCTCTTGGTATTATGTTTGATAAATCAACCAACGGCGGTTTAACTTGGTTATACAACGACATTTTTGTTGATCCTATGCCAGGAGGTTGGGATATTTCCATTCCGGATATCGACCGTTGCAATGGAATGCCTATTACCTGCTGTGACAGGAGCAACAGTCTATATAAAGGCACTATATATATCAACTGGGCTGACCAACGTAACGGACCTACCGATACCGACATCTGGCTTTCAAAATCAACCGATGGCGGTTTAACTTGGAGCCCAGCTAAAAGAGTAAATGACGACCCACCGGGAAAACAACAATTTTTTACATGGATGACTGTAGATCAGGTAACTGGTTATATTTATATTGTTTTTTACGATCGCAGAAATTATAATAATTCAAATACTGATGTTTATATGGCCATGTCCAAGGATGGCGGAGAAAATTTTCTAAACTTTAAAATTAGCGAATCTCCTTTTTTACCCGATGGTTACACTTTTTTTGGCGATTACAATAATATAACGGCTTATAATAATGTTGTCCGCCCCATATGGACCCGTCTACAAAACGGACAACTAAGTATTTGGACAGCACTCATTAATCTCGATTACCTTAATTTAATCAGGCCAAACGCATATCAATAAAATTCCTTTTGATTGAATTACAAATAATTGTTTCGCTTCCTGTTTTCAGTATTTTTTTGATTTTTATTTCAAATCCCAAAAACGTATAGCGCTTTATTTTAATAATCTGCGTTTTAAGAGGAAATCCAAATGTATTTTGAATAAGAATGCTTTATTATTTTACCTTTGTGCCCTCATTTTAAAAAAAATATAATGGTAAAAAATTTGATAATTGTAGAGTCTCCTGCCAAGGCTAAAACTATTGAAGGATTTTTAGGTAAGGATTTTCTGGTAAAATCAAGTTTTGGTCATATTCGTGATTTGTCAAAAAAAAATCTAAGCATAGATATAGCTAACGGATTTATTCCTTCCTACGAAATTTCTCCAGATAAAGTAAAGACAGTTAATGAATTAAAAAAACTTTCAAAGGATGCAGAAATGGTATGGTTAGCTTCCGATGAAGACCGTGAAGGAGAAGCGATATCATGGCATTTGGTTGAAGCATTAAAACTTGATGAAGCAAAAACCAAGCGCATAGCCTTTCACGAAATTACCAAATCAGCCATTACGGAGGCTATTGAAAATCCAAGAAGTATCGATAAAAATCTGGTAGATGCACAACAGGCACGTCGTGTCCTTGACCGGTTAGTCGGCTACGAATTATCGCCTTTACTTTGGAAAAAAGTTAAGCCATCCCTTTCTGCCGGAAGGGTTCAATCCGTTGCCGTTCGTGTTATTGTTGAACGCGAAAATGAAATCAAAGAATTCGTTTCAAGCGATTCATTTCGCATAACTGCCGATTTTATAATAAAAAATGACAAGACTTCCGCCAAATTATCTGCCGAACTCTCTAAACGTTTTTCCACCAAAGAAGAAGCCATAAAATTTCTTGAAGATTGCAAATCTGCCAACTATACAATTACTGACATTGAAACTAAGCCTGCAAAAAAATCGCCGGCTCCACCATTTACAACATCCACTTTACAACAGGAAGCAAGCCGCAAGTTAGGTTTTTCAGTAGCCAAAACGATGTTAGTTGCCCAACAACTGTATGAATCCGGAAAAATTACTTATATGCGTACCGATTCCGTTCATCTTTCCGATCTTGCCCTTGGGATGGCAAAAAAAGAAATTACAAAGTTGTTTGGTAAGAACTATGTCAAAACCCGGCAATTTGCCACGAAAACCAAAGGAGCACAGGAAGCTCACGAAGCCATACGCCCAACATATCTTGAAAATTCCGACATTACAGGCGACAATTTTCAAAAAAAATTATACGATCTGATCTGGAAACGAACCATTGCTTCTCAAATGAGCGATGCTCTGCTCGAAAAAACCAATGTTACAATAAATGTATCCACGCGAAATGAAAATTTTATAGCTAAAGGCGAAATTATTCAGTTTGATGGTTTTTTAAGAGTATATTCTGAATCATCTGATGATGAGACCAATGATTCTCAAAAAGGTTCATTACCTCCTATTAAAATCGGTGAAATTTTGTTATTGGATGTAATGGAAGCCGTTCAAAAATTTTCACAACAACCCTCCCGTTATACTGAAGCCAGCTTAGTTAAAAAACTCGAAGAATTAGGTATTGGCCGGCCATCTACTTATGCACCAACTATTTCTACAATTCAGAAAAGAGGATATGTAGAAAAACAGGATCGTGACGGTTATGAACGCGAATACCAATACATTACCCTGAAAAAACAAACCATCAAAGAACAGGTGTTAACTGAAAAAACTGGTTACGAGAAAAATAAACTATTCCCAACCGATATTGGTTCTTTAGTAAACACATTTTTGATGCAGTACTTTGAAAATATTGTTGATTATAATTTTACAGCCAATGTGGAATTAGAATTTGACGAAATTGCCCAGGGACAAAAGGTTTGGAATCAAATGTTGAAGGAATTTTATGGACCTTTTCATAAACAAATTGAAACTACACTTAAAACTTCTGAAAGGGTTAAAGGTGAAAGGTTGCTCGGCGTTGACCCCAAAAGTGGCAAAAATCTTTATGTGAAAATAGGCCGCTTTGGTGCTATGGCTCAAATTGGTGAAGCTGAAGATGAAGAAAAACCAAAATTTGCCGGGTTAAAAAAAGGACAAAGTATCGAAAGTATTACGTTGGAAGAAGCGCTTGCTTTATTTGATTTTCCACGAAAAATCGGTGAATATGAGGACTCTGAACTTACCGTTGCTATAGGAAGATTCGGACCTTATGTAAAACATAATTCTGCCTTTTATTCTTTAAAGAAAACCGATGATCCTGCTACAATTACCCAGCAAGAAGCCATAGAATTAATTGAAGAAAAAAGAAAAAAAGAAAGGGAAAAGCTGATCAAGAGTTTTGAAGATTATCCGGAAATACAAATTCTAAATGGAAGATGGGGACCCTATATTTCAAAGGAAAAGCTAAATTATAAAATTCCAAAAGGCAAAGATCCCCAATCCTTATCTCTTGCTGATTGTCAGGAAATTATCAAAGAATCGCAAGCCGCTCCCAAGAAAAAAATAGTGCATACAAGAAAAAAATAATCCTACATTCAGGGATATAGCCATTGATTTATCAACTTTCATACTTTGAACAACCAACATGGATATTTCAATTTATTTTGAGCCAATAGAAAATCTGATATTAAATTATTCAGAGGAAAAACATCAGCAACGTTTAGGAGAAATTATCGTCTGCAATCAAGCCGATAAGCCATTCCCATCCATCGAAAATGCTGACATTGCAATTATTGGGGTTGAAGAAGATCGAAATGCCATTGATAATGATGGATGTAGAAATGCCCCTGACGCAATTCGTCATTTCCTGTATAAACTTTTTCCATCAAATCACACCCCAACTATTGTTGATCTTGGAAATATTAAAAAAGGACATACAATTAACGATACCTACTTTGCACTTTGTTCCGCTATGGTTGAATTAATTCAAAACAATGTCGTACCCATCATTATCGGAGGCAGCCACGATTTAACGTTTGCTGCTTACCAGGCTTACGAAAAGCTTCAACAAATCATTAATATTGCTACGGTCGATAATTGTTTTGATCTTGGGGATGCAGACAGGGAATTAAACTCACAATCCTATCTTAGCCAAATCATTCTAAAACAGCCAAATTTTCTGTTCAATTATACCAATATCGGATATCAAACCTATTTTGTAAATCCAGAATCTATTAATTTAATGAAAAACCTCTTTTTTGACACCTACCGGTTAGGTGTTGTACGTGAGGATATTGAAGAAATAGAACCATTGATCCGCAATGCAGACATGCTAAGTATCGACATTTCGTCAATTCGCATGTCGGATGCCCCAGGATGTAAAAAAGCCACACCTAATGGTTTTTATGGTGAAGAGGTTTGTCAAATAGCCAGATATGCCGGACTAAGCGATAAGCTATCATCCATAGGATTTTATGAAATGAATCCGTCCTTTGACAAACAAGGTCAAACAGCTCATTTGGTAGCCCAGATGATCTGGTATTTCATTGAAGGTTTTCAAAATCGGAAACTTGAATTCCCATTAAAAGATATTTCAAATTTTGTGAAATTTACCGTTAATCTTGAAAGTAATCCAGATGGTATTGTATTCTATAAGAGTAAAATAAGTGATCGTTGGTGGATGGAAGTTAATTGTGATGCCAATATCAAACAAAAATATAAACGGCATTTTATAATTCCCTGCTCTTACAAAGATTATCAAACGGCTTGTGAAAACGATATCCCTGACCGTTGGTGGCAAGCTTTCCAAAAATTAATGTAATTTTTGTGCTTGCTATATTTTTTAAAAAAGGTATTATTTTTTTACCCTATCCGGATTTTGTGAAACAAAGCTGTTCCAGGTTGAATAACCTTTTGCGCCATTATTATTGTCAGTTTTTTGAAAATAATGACACATGGCAACTGCCAAGGCATCTGTAGCATCAAGGTATTTGGGTAATTCCTTTATTGACAGTAAACTCGCTAACATAGCCGCCACTTGTAGTTTTGAAGAATTCCCCTTGCCGGTAACCGATTGTTTAATTTTTCGAGGCGAATATTCAAAAATTGGAATGTTTTTATTAAGAGCCGCTGCCATTGCAACCCCCTGAGCCCTACCCAGTTTAAGCATCGATTGAATATTTTTCCCATAAAATGGCGCTTCTATAGCCATTTCGTCAGGATGATAGTTATTTATTATAATACTAACTGATTCAAATATTTTTTTTAACTTTACTGGTTGATTGGCAAGCGAACCTAATTTAATAATATCAAAAGTGATTAATTCGATATCCTTATTTTTCTGATGAATAAGCCCATATCCCATAATGGTTGTTCCGGGATCAATCCCAAGAATTATACGGTCAGTAGTCAAAATGTTTATTTTTGATGTTTAAAATTGGATGATGAATAAAAAGACAAATATACCAAGAATATACAATATCATAATCCGCTTATTGATAGTTATTTTTGCCTATTTATTTATTTATAAACAAGTATTTTACAAAAAAGAACTACACAGTTTATTACACGAATTTGAAGATTTATTCCGTACCGGTAATTTCTTCATCCAGCTCGGCTTTATTATAGCATTAATGCTGATTAACTGGAGTTTAGAGACATTTAAATGGAAGTACTTAATACAAAAAATTGAACGCATCCGATTTGGTTCCTCTTTTAAAGCTGTAATGTCCGGTATAACGGTCAGCACTTTTACGCCAAACCGGGTTGGGGAATATTTCGGAAGAGTATTCATTTTCAAGCAAGCCAATTATTGGGATGGCATTCTGATAACCATCATTGGAAGCATGAGCCAATTACTGGTTACCTTGGTTACTGGTATTTTTGCTTTGCTTTTCTTTGTTTTGCACTATTTCGATTTGCAACAATTCTTCTTTGGTTATGCCAAAATTGGATTAGTTTTTTCAGCTATCATCCTGAGTTTTTTTTTAATCTTCCTGTATTTCAATGTATCACTTCTAAGTTCTCTCCAAAACCGGTTGAAATGGAATTGGATACGACGAATAAAGCGGCATTTGCGGGTATTTTCTTTATATACAAACCGTCAATTGGCTAAGGTATTATTTTTAAGCATTATGCGTTATTGCGTTTTTAGCATACAGTTTTATTTACTTTTAAAATTATTTGGAGTCAATCTTCCGTTGTCTGATGGGCTAATGTTTATTTCATTAATTTTCTTTGTCATGACAATCATACCTACCATTGCTTTGTCAGAATTAGGTATTCGAGGTTCAATTGCAATTTATTTTATTGGAATGTATTTTGATAGATTTTCTTTGTTAAATGAACAAATTAATCTTGGAATACTCACAGCTTCTGTCATGCTATGGTTAATCAACCTGGCCATCCCTGCACTTATAGGATCATTTTTTGTTTTTAATCTAAAATTCTTCAGACGATAAAGTTTCCCGATGAACATAATATCAATCATAATGTTAGTAATTGGTTTTGCCTATGCGGCAATCATTATGCTATTGACTTGGGGATGGGTTAAGCTAAAAAGCATTTCCGTCGGCGAAAGCGATTTTTCCACCTTTGTTAGTATTATAATCCCCGCCAGAAATGAAGAAAAAAATATAATTACCTGTTTGAATCATTTATTGTTACAGAATTATCCAAAAAATTTATTTGAAATTATTATTGTTGACGACAACTCAACTGACCACACAGCCGAATTGGTTAAAAAATTCATTTTTGCAAATGAATATCACGGCATAAAAATCAGATTATTAAAGCTATCTGAAACGGCAATTACTTCCGGTTATAAAAAAGCGGCTATTAAACATGGAATTATAAATAGTTCAGGTAATTTGATTGTTACAACAGATGCCGATTGCAAATCGGGCGAAAAATGGATTTCTTCAATAGTATCAATGTACGAAACAGAGCATCCTAAAATGATTGTAGCTCCTGTTAAAATAGTTACAAACAATACATTTTTTTCACGATTACAGGCACTTGAATTTCAAAGTATGATAGCTTCAACAGCCGGAGCCATTGGGATAGACATGCCAATCATGTGCAATGGTGCTAATTTAGCCTATTCCAAAGAAGCATTTTCCGATGTTGGCGGGTTTGACGGTAACGAAAATTTTGCATCCGGAGATGATCTTTTTCTTCTTTTTAAAATTTGTAATAAATTTGGCTATCAATCTGTTAAATTTTTAAAAAATTCTAATGCAATGATAATGACCCAACCCATGAACACTTTTAAAGATTTTTTACATCAACGATTGCGTTGGGTTTCAAAAAGTAAAGGATATAAAAGTATAACAATCATAATAACGGCAATGATTGTTTATTTATTTAATTTAATCTTAATAGCTGGGCTGATTATCAGCTTTTTTAATACCCAATTTATAAATCTGGAAATAAGCTTATTCCTTTTAAAAATTCTTTTCGATTTTCCACTAATGTTATCAATCACTCGTTTTGCTAAGCAACAAAACTTAATGTGGTTTTATCTGCCACTACAGGTATTAAATATATTTTATACGGTGGGAGTTGGTTTTGGAGGTAATTTCGTGAGAACATCCTGGAAGGGACGAAAATTATAAGGCGACCATAAAATTTTCAACAAAAAGCAAATCGGTTGGATTAGTGATTTTTATATTTTCAATATTACCCTCAACTAAATTAATTTTTTCCCCCATTGCTTCTAAAACTGTTGCATCATCGGTAAATGATTCTTTATACTCCTGATTATATGCTTCTTTTATAAGCTCTGAATGAAAGCATTGAGGTGTTTGTATTATCTTGATGGTTTCGCGATTGATTGGTTGGTTACCCTTTTCATTTACGGCTCTTAACGACTCATTTACAGAAATTACCGGAACAGCATTCCCTTTTCTTTCAGCCATTTCAAAAGCACGTGATATGGTTTGCAGACTAACTAACGGGCGAACGCCATCGTGAATACCAACCAAACACGTTTCTTTTATTTCAGCAAGTCCGTTTTTTACAGAATGAAACCGGGTAATTCCGCCTTCAACAATTTGGTGAGGAATGTTTAATTGATACTGAAAGCACAATTCTTTCCAGTGATTTATTTGATTTTGAGGTAAAACAAGAATAATGGGAATATCACAGGAATACTTATAGAAAATCCCAATCGTATGAAAAAGTACAGGCTTCCCTTTAAGCAGAAGAAATTGTTTTGGAGTATTGCCATTCATCCTTCGACCGATACCTCCGGCAACGATGATGATATATTTTTTCAAGAGCCTGAATTACAAAATTAACATAGCATCCCCATAAGTAAAGAACTGATATTTTTGTTCTATTGCTTCACGATACGCTCTCATTATAAATTCATAACCTCCAAAAGCGGCTACCTGCATTAGCGTAGATGATAAGGGCAAATGGAAATTGGTAATCATGCAAGAGGCAATACTAAATTCATAGGGCGGAAATATAAATTTATTTGTCCATCCTTGATATGGTTTTAACATGCCACTAATAGTAACAGAAGATTCAATCGCTTTCATTGAAGTAGTACCAACAGCACAAACTCGATGTTTTTCTTCTTTAGCCTTATTAACTATTTGTGAGGTTTCTTCATTAATAATGCATTCTTCCGAATCCATCTTATGCTTAGTCAGGTCTTCCACATCAATGCTTCTAAAGTTTCCCAAACCGGCATGCAGGGTAATTTCCGCAAATGAAACTCCTTGTAATTCTAATCTTTTCATTAATTCTCGACTAAAATGCAATCCTGCAGATGGAGCGGCAACCGCCCCCTCGTTTTTTGCATAAATGGTCTGGTAACGTTCTTGATCTTCAGGTTCAATTTCTCTTAATCGTTGTATTTCTTCAGGAATAGGAGTTTTACCAAGTCCCTGAATTGTTTTTTTAAATTCCTCGTATGGACCATCGAATAAAAATCTAAGTGTTCTTCCCCTTGAGGTTGTATTATCAATCACTTCAGCAACAAGCTGATCATCACCAAAATATAATTTGTTTCCAATTCTTATTTTTCTTGCAGGGTCTACTAAAACGTCCCAAAGACGAGTTTCAGCATTCAGTTCACGCAAAAGAAAAACGGTTATTTTTGCTCCAGTTTTTTCCTTTTCTCCGGTAAGTAAAGCTGGAAATACCTTAGTATTATTGAGGATTAGCACATCACCCTCCCCAAAATAATCTAAAATGTCTTTAAATTTTTTGTGTTCTATGGTTTGAGTTTTTCGATCAAGAACCATCAAGCGCGATTCGTCTCTGTTTACCGTGGGATGAACCGCAATTAAATTTTGAGGTAAATGGTATCTAAATTCCGAAAGTTTCATACTATTAGGATTTTATGAGTATAAATTTAAATATTTAAATTTATACAAGATGAAATTAAAGGGGGTGCAAAGTTAGTCTTTTTTTAAGATTAAGAAAATAAAAAAAAATATTTTTTTTAATCATTAAATACTTTAAAAAATTTGTCTATACCTTGTTTTCATCATATTGCTTTTGTACTAGCTCTCGCCATTGTTCCAAAGTATAGGCGTCGTCAATTCCGAAATTTCCGATTCTTGTTCTGCAAAGATTTGTAAGATAAGCTCCGCTATTTAGTTCACTTCCGAAATCCCGAGCAATAGACCGGATATAGGTACCTTTGCTACAAACAATTTTAAAATCAACATTTGGCAAATCAATCCTTTCAATTTCAAAACTACTTATAGTAACTGTTTTTGGTTCAATAAAAACGTCTTGGTCTTCACGGGCATAGCGATAAGCTCTTTTCCCATTAATTTTTTTGGCAGAAAAAATGGGAGGTATTTGCTGAAAACTTCCTGTAAATTTTTGGGCTGTAGCCAACACCATTTCCTCTGTAATATGCAAATAATCATACGTTTGATCAATTTCTTTTTCAAGATCGAATGATGGAGTGGTGGCTCCTAAAACAAATGTTCCTGTATATTCTTTTTCAAATTCCTGAAATTCTTCAATTCGTTTGGTAAACATGCCAGTACATAAAATCAGCAATCCACTGGCCAATGGATCCAAAGTACCTGCATGGCCAATTTTAATCATTCCAAGATTGATTTTTTTTCTCAAAAAAATCCGGATATTGTTAACAACGTCAAATGAAGTCCAATCTTTTGGCTTATTTATCAGGATTATTTCACCTGTTTTAAAATCGAAAAGCATTAATGAATGGTTAAACTATGACCTGTAAAAAGAAAAATCACCAAAATAAGACCGACAACAATCCGGTAATAACCAAAAATCCTGAAGCCATGCTTTGTAAGATATGAAATAAATGCTTTTATTGCAATTATTGCAATTAGTAAACCAACTAAATTTCCCACAACTAATAATTGGATGTTATGAGTTGTTAAGACCTCAGGATTAATTTTATATGTATCCCAAAGACTTTTAGCAAAAGCTCCGGCCAAGGTTGGAACGGCAAGGAAAAAGGAAAATTCAGCTGCAGCTTTGCGTGTAAGTTTCTGCTGCATCCCACCAATAATTGTTGCGGCACTTCGGCTAAAACCAGGTAAAATGATTGATATTATCTGGAATACACCTATTACAAAAGAATTCTTATAAGAAATATTTTCTTCTTTTTCTATCGTTGGGTGTTTAAACCAGTTGTCAACAAAAAGAAGTAAAACTCCACCCAAAAGCATGACAACAGAAATAAATATTGGCGTTTCAAGCACTTTATCAATGTGCTTTTTTAACAACAGTCCAACAATTACTGCAGGAATAAATGCAATCAATAATTTCAAATAAAAGCTTAACTTTTTGAAATCCAAAAATTTTCTCCAATAAATGATAATTACTGAAACAATGGTTCCAAATTGTATGTTTTCAATAAAAAGTTTGGTAAATGGTTCTTTTTCTATTCCTAACAATGCAGATGTCAACGCCATATGCCCGGTAGAAGAAATCGGCAAAAACTCCGTAATTCCTTCCACTATTGCAATAATAATAGCTTGAAATATTGTCATATTAGTCTTTTGACTTTTTCATTATCGCAAATATTTCAATAACATAGCCCGTTAAAATAAGAATGGGAGCCAACGTTAAACGCTGAAAATTAAACATTGCTGGATTGAAAAAATTTGGATCTTTAGAGCCGCCACCTACCATCAAAATGAAGCCAAGTAAAATAAAAGCCAACCCGATAAATAATAATTTATAATTCTCTTTACCAAAGGCAAAATTGGCTGATTTTTCAGGCGTATTTTTTTGACTACCTGCAGTAGCTACTTTTTTCTGAGTCTTTATCATAGTCTTAATATTATTAATTTTTAAAAATATAAATCGTCATTTCTTATTTTCAAATATTTCCTAACAGCAAAATAAGTTGATATCCACGAAATAAGAATTCCCAATAGAGTTACACCTCCAAAAACACTTAAAAACAAGTCTATTTCACGAAAAGAAACTAAATCGGGTAAATTATGCTGGGCAATAAGTAAAACAATCACTAATAATACGATAGCAAAGCCTGCCGCTATTAACCCTTGAACAACACCTTTTATTACAAAAGGTTTACGAATAAAAAACTGCGTAGCGCCTACCAACATCATGCTCTTAATTAAAAAACGTTTAGCATATACCGATAAACGTATCGTATTATTTATTAAAGCAATGGCTGCAATAAGCATCATTAAACATAAACTTAAAATTACATAACTGATTTTATTGACATTTTGATTAATTAGATCAACAAGCGACTTCTGATAAAAAACCTCTTTGACAATAGGGTTTCTCAGCATTTTTCGTTCAATTAAAGCCAAACTGTCGTTATTGGCATAATTTGCTTTCAATCTTACATCTATTGACGGTAACAATGGATTATAACCTAAAAAATCAATGAAATCTTCACCCAAATCTTTAGTTAAATCTTTTGCAGCTTGTTCACGGGTAATATATTCCGTACTTTTTACATACTCAGCTAAATCGAGCTTTTTTTGGAATTCGATAATACTGGCTTCCCTGACTTTATCTTTAATAATAACAGAAAATCCAATATTTTCCTTTACATAATCCGAAAGCTTTTTCGCATGAATAATAATCAAACCCAACAATCCAAGCATAAAAAGCATTAAACTAATACTCAAAATTGTAGTAATGTAAGAAGACCTAAGTCTTCGCTTATTATATTTTTCCTCCGATTTCGACATGAACGGCGAAAGTACAAAAAAATTAAAGAATATTAAGGTTCATCTTTATTTTTGATGTAAGAATATCTATAGCCACGTGATTTCTACCACCTTGAGGAACAATAATATCTGCATAGCGTTTGGTTGGCTCGATAAACTGCAAATGCATCGGCTTTACCCAGGTTTCATAATGATTTAAAACTTGTTGAAACGACCTTCCGCGTTCTTCAATATCACGCCAAATAATTCGCATCAGACGATCGTCGGGATCAGCATCTACAAAAGTTTTAATATCTAACAGGGAACGCAACCGTGGATTTGACAAAATAAGAATTCCTTCAACAATGATGACTTTCTTGGGTTCAATGGGTATTGTTTCTTTAGCGCGTGCACAGGTAAGATAAGAATAAATAGGCATTTCAATACGCTGTCCACTCTTTAATAAGCTAATATGTTTTACCAGTAAATTAAATTCAATGGAAGAAGGATGATCAAAATTAATTTTGGCTTTTTCCTCGGGCGAAAGTGTACCATTATCTTTATAATAGGCATCTTGCGGAATAACGGCAACAGCATCTTTGGGCAGTTTTTTAATTATCTGACGAACTACAGTTGATTTGCCTGAGCCAGATCCTCCGGCTATACCAATTATTAACATTTTATAAAAAATTGACTGTGCGTTATTTAACCAATAACTATTAAAATATCACCTTCCATTACGTTATCGCCTTTTTTTACTTTGATATCCGTAACTTTTCCTTCTTTATCTGAATTAATATTATTTTCCATCTTCATTGCCTCAAGGCTCAATAATAATTGTCCGATTGCAACATTATCTCCGACTTTAACATTAATATCAAGAATAATTCCAGGTAATGGCGATTTAATTGTTCCACCTCCTTTAGGTGCAGTTGGAGAAGCTGTTCGCGCCACCGATGGTGTTGAATCTGTGGATGGCACAGCTACAGAACGGACTAAGGTAGGTGTTTTGGTTGTTTTTAACTGCCTGTCAACTTCTACTTCATAAATATTACCATTAACACTAACTTTGGCAACATTTTCATCAACAGATTGAATATCTACTTCGTATTGATTACCTTTTATATTGAATTTGAAACTTTTCATGAGTACTGATTTTATATTTTTAAATTCTATTCACGATTTTTGTTGTTCTTAACAATTTACTTTTTAATTATTTGCCGATAACCCGGAATACGCATAGGAATTTCTCTTAAATTATATATTTTTGAGCTCCAAGGCGAATAAGGTCTCATAACTTTCTGCATAGTAATTATGGTATTTTCATAATCGTGAATATCTTTCAGGTATATATCAAGAGCCAAGCCTATTACAGCAGCTATCTCGCCAAAATCAGCTTCTTGTTTTTTAACAATTTCTATTTCAGGATCAACAACTTTTTTTTTGTTTTTGTCCGATCCATTTTTCCTAAATATTTTGTTCATGGCATATATCCTTATAGTGGAAGATTATCATGTTTTTTTGGTGGATTAACTACTTTTTTAGTAGCTAACGATTGTAACGCACGAATAACTCTGAAACGTGTATTGCGGGGTTCTATTACATCATCGATATATCCATATTTAGCTGCGTTGTAAGGATTTGCAAACTTTTCCTTATATTCCTCTTCGCTTTTGCGAATAAAATCTTCTCTTTCTTTGATGTCAGAAATTTCAGCTATTTTTTTATTATTTAATACTTCAATAGCTCCTTTCGGTCCCATCACTGCGATTTCTGCCGTAGGCCATGCATAATTAATATCACCACGTAAATGTTTGGAACTCATTACGTCGTATGCTCCACCATAAGCTTTGCGCAAAATAATTGTAACCTTGGGAACAGTGGCTTCACCATATGCATAAAGCAATTTTGCACCATGAATAATAATGCCGCCATATTCCTGAGCAGTACCCGGTAAAAATCCCGGAACATCAACAAGCGTAAGTAACGGAATATTAAAGGCATCACAAAAACGCACAAAACGTGCAGCTTTGCGGGAAGCATTAATATCAAGCACACCTGCTAAATAGTTTGGCTGATTAGCTACAATACCTACCGGCATACCGTTGAACTTGGCAAAACCTGTTATTATATTCGCAGCAAAATGCCGTTGCACCTCCATAAATTCATTATAATCAACAATAGCATGGATAACATCCTTTACATCATATGGTTTGTTTGGATTTTCAGGAATAAAATAGTTCAGCTTTTCATCAAGGCGGTCAATCGGATCATCGCAAGGAGATAAAGGCGGTTCTTCGAGATTATTCTGTGGAATATAACTTAAAAGCTTACGGATGAGCATTAAACCTTCTTTTTCGTCGTCGGCAATAAAGTGAGTTACTCCCGATTTTGAACCATGAACCATGGCTCCGCCTAATTCTTCATCGGTAACTACTTCACCAGTAACGGTTTTAACTACTTTAGGACCAGTAACAAACATGTAGCTGGTTTTCTTGCTCATAACAATAAAATCAGTAAGAGCTGGCGAATACACTGCTCCACCTGCACATGGTCCGAAAATAGCAGAAATTTGAGGGACTACGCCAGAAGCTAAAATATTACGCTGAAAGATTTCGGCATATCCACCTAAACTTTTTACTCCTTCCTGAATTCGTGCTCCACCGCTATCGTTAATGCCAATTACCGGTGCTCCAACCTTCATTGCCTGATCCAGTACCTTGCATATTTTCTGAGCGTAAGCTTCCGAAAGCGAACCTCCAAAAACAGTAAAATCCTGTGAAAATATGAATACTAACCTCCCATCAATGGTTCCATATCCTGTTACAACTCCATCCGATAAATAAGACTCATTTTCAAGTCCAAAATCATGACAATTATGAGTTACAAACATATCAAATTCTTCGAAACTACCCTCGTCAAGCAGTAAATCAATACGTTCACGTGCTGTCAATTTTCCCTTCCTGTGCTGTGAATCTATTCGTTTTTGTCCACCACCTAATTTCGCCAGTTCTCTTTTCTTTAGGAGTTCTGTGATTTTATCTTCTATAGCCATTTGATTTTTGAGTTAGTTATTTTGATCAATCATTTTTTTTCGCAAAGTTCTGTTAAAACACCAAGAGTAAATTTAGGATGTAAAAATGCAATATCCAATCCTTCAGCTCCCTTACGTGGTTTTTGGTCTATCAATTGAATTCCTTTTGCTTGGGTTTCACTAAGTACATTTTCCAAATTATTTACAGCAAATGCAATGTGATGTATCCCTTCACCTTTTTTTTCAATAAATTTGCCGATAGGACCTTCAGGATCTGTTGATTCCAACAATTCTATTTTTGTTTGGCCAATCATAAAAAAAGCAGTTTTTACCCGCTGCTCTTTAACTTCTTCAATAGCATAGCATTTGATGCCAAAAACGTTTTCGAAATAGGAAATGCCTTGCTCCAAGTTTTTAACAGCAATTCCAATATGTTCAATATGTGTTGGTTGCATAAAGTGAATATTATTAAATTAATGTGCAAAATTATATTGTATTTTTAAAATAAAAAGGAAAATCAACAAAATAGGGAAATATTTTTATTCATATTAAAAAAGCCTGAATTAAAATCAGGCTTTTTCTTGTTTTTCATTTTTTGGGCAATGAACAAGTGGTAATTCCGAAAACAGAATAGATGCCACACCATCTCATTATTCCAGTAGCAATAAAAATTAATGCCAATGCACCTAAAATCCAGAACCAAATTCCAGTAGCAATTTTTGTAACAATTAAAAGTATAAATATAATTGCTACCATAAAACGAATAATTTTGTCAATTTTTCCAACGTTTTTTTTCATAATATGCCTCCTGCATTATTAATTAATAATTCTCAAAAGTAGCAATAATTTTAATAAAATTTTAATCTATCCGTTAATTCCTTTTCTTTTTTACCATTAACGACCATTTTTATTTATATTTTTCCTGAAAACACTTACGGCACAGCGGTTCGTAACTATCTTTTTCGCCAAGTACCACTAATTTATCATTTGTAATGGTTCGATGCGAATAATGAGCAAGTTCTCCACAGTTCATACAAATGGCATGAACTTTTGTAACATATTCTGCAGTAGCAAGTAATGCAGGTATCGGGCCAAATGGTTTCCCAAGATAATCCATATCCAATCCTGCCACAATAACTCGCATGCCTTCATTTGCCATCTGGTTACAAACAAAAGGCAATTCAGCATCAAAAAATTGCGCTTCATCAATTCCTATAACATCAACCTCATTGGTGTAAAGTAATATTTGTGAGGCGCTTTGTACCGGAGTGGATAAAATAGAATTTTCGTCATGCGAAACAACATTTATTTCATCGTATCGTTTATCTACTTCGGGTTTAAATATTTCAACTCTTTGACGGGCAATTTTTGCCCGCTTTAAACGTCGTATTAATTCTTCGGTTTTACCTGAAAACATAGAGCCGCAAATGACTTCAATCCAACCTTTTCGTTTTGCAGGATTAATGGTATTTTCTAAAAACATCGCTATTTATATTTTTTTTAATATCTTTATCCGTTATTTTCATTTAACAAATTTAGAACAAACATCCATTCAATCATAAAATATTTCAACTTTTATTATGCAAAAAACAATTGTAAAAGAAAAAATCAGCATCCAACTTGAAACCATAGCAGAACATTTTCAAGCCATTAGTAATTATAAAGAAAAAATACCCCAAATAGAGCTTGATTTAATGAAAGAACAGGTTAGAAATTTGTACGATAACCTTTATCTGCTTGAAAAGATGAACAATTTGAATGTTCCGGATTCAAAAAAAGAAGTAGAATCAGAAAAAATTTCTATTCCCGAACCGCCAAAAAATATATTTAAAACGCCACATACAGATTCTTCTTCTCAACCGGTTGAAAAAACAAAATCTGATAAAGAATATGCTCCAGAAATTAAAATGGAAGTTGAAAAAAAACCTTCTTCTCCATCCAAAATTTCTTACGATCTATTTGAAATACAACAATCTACTATTGCTGAAAAGTATGCTGATAGTTCTCAAACTTTAAATGATAATTTACTAAAACAACAAAAGGAGAAAATTCTTGCGGAAGAATTACAATTAAAGCATATTGCTAGCCTAAAATCTGCAATTGGAATAAATGATAAATTTTTATTTATTAATGAACTCTTTGAAGGCAATATGCGGGAATATGATATTGCCATAACACAACTTGATAATTTTCATTCTCTTAATGATGCATTAGGATATATTAACCAGATGAATGAAAAATTTGAATGGGGTGTAAATCCTACATCATTAATAAAATTAAAAGATTTTTTAAAACGCCGATATCCTGAGCAATAAATCAATATAAAAAGTTTTCGTACGGATAGCGCTTGCGATGCAGTTCTTTTACTTCATTGTACAGTAAATTCTTTAACTCATCAACATTCTGTTTTGTCTTAGCAGATATAAACAAAGCAGGAGCATTGATTTTTGACATCCATGTTTTTTTCAAATCGTTCAAATTGGAAATCTTTACATCTTCCGATGGCAGATCTCCCGATTGTATTTCCTCATACTTGTAAACATCAATTTTGTTAAACACAACAATTGTAGGTTTTTCAGAAACAGATATTTCTAATAATGTTTGCTTAACAACTTCAATCTGTTCTTCAAAATTAGAATGAGAAATATCAACGACATGCAATAAAATATCTGCTTCCCTCACTTCATCAAGCGTTGATTTAAAAGATTTTATAAGTCCATGTGGTAATTTACGAATAAATCCTATCGTATCGGTTAACAGAAAAGGGAGGTTTTCAAAAACCACTTTGCGTACGGTTGTATCTAAAGTGGCAAATAATTTATTTTCAGCAAAAACATCCGATTTACTTAACAAATTCATTATCGTTGATTTCCCGACATTAGTATAACCAACCAAAGCTACCCTAATCAAATCTGCTCGTTTGCTTCGTTGGGTTGTTCTCTGTTTGTCAATGGTTTCCAGTTTTTCTTTTAACAATGAGATTTTTTTTCTGATAATGCGCCGATCCGTTTCAATTTCTTTTTCACCAGGACCTCGCATCCCCATACCGCCTCTCTGTTTAGTTAAATGGGTCCACATTCTTGTAAGCCGTGGTAAAAGGTATTGATATTGCGCTAATTCGACCTGAGTTCTGGCTTCGGCAGTATGTGCCCTGCGTGCAAAAATATCAAGTATTAGAGTTGTTCTATCCAGGACTTTACATTGCAAAACATTTTCAATATTCCGAATTTGTGAAGGAGTAAGCTCGTCATCAAAAACAGCTACATCAATTTGAGATGCATCTACATATTCTTTGATTTCGTCTAATTTTCCTGAACCAATATAGGTTCTGCTATCAGGAATATCTAAAGCCTGGATAAATCTTTTTCCAGGCTCTCCACCAGCTGTGTCAATAAGAAATTCAAGCTCATCAAGGTATTCATTAATACATTTTTGATCCTGTTTTTTATTAATCAAACCTATTAAAATTGCCTTTTCTTTTTTTTCGGCAGTGTCAAACATAAATTATAAAATTCATTGATTTTCTGACAAAAACGGAAAAACCATCTTAAATATTTTATTTAACAGAAAATAATGTTGGGGAAAAAGTATACCATAATTGTTTAATTCATTTGGGTATTCCTTATTTCTCTTAAATTTTTAAGTTTTTCTTGATATGCTTTATTTTGAGGATCAATAGAACCAACCTTGTTGTAATTCTGGTCAGCTCCATTATAATCTTTCAATTCCAAACAAATGTCGCCCAACAACAAATATTCATCTATGGAAACCGGGTTGTATGCAATGCAATTGTCTAATATTATTTTTTTAGCCTCCTGCCATTTATTTTGATTATACAATATCTCTGCCTTTTTGAAATAATAATACCAAATAGGATTATTTTCAATAGCTAAATTTACACAAGTAAGCGCTTTGTCAAACTCTTTATTCTCTATATAGATATTTAAAATATACTTTCTGGTCATTATAAATTTGGGATACGCCTTTTCAGCTTTTTCAAAATATTGAATTGCAGCATCTGCCTGGTTTAATTCTATACAAGTTTTCCCTAAATAATATAAAGCCAATGGATTATTGCTAACATACCGATCGGCCTTTTCAAAGCAAGTTTTGGCTTTTTCAAAGGATTGAACGTTTTCATAACTAAGCCCTTCATTTAATAAGGAGATTATTTTGGGTTGGGTCTCAGAAAGTGAAAAAAACAAAAAATAAGTTTCAAGAGCTTCTAACAATTTTTCATCGGTACATCCTAGATATGATTTATAAAGTGGTTGTATAAAAAGCGATTTATCCTTATTCCCCAATAAGTTAATGACTGAAAATATTTCAAAAAAAGGTTGTGGTTGCGTATTTACCTGGGCTTGCAAATTTGAAATAGCCTCTTCATTTAAAATAAATCTATTTTGAATGATGTCATAGTTAATATATTTGACAACCATTTCAAAATCTGTTAGCCAATCCATATCTTTTAATTTTTCATAATCCTCCTTGAACTTGTATATGTTTTTAATGTTAATCGTATCCATACCCGAATTTATCTTGACGGAATCATTAAAAAAATATAATTTGACCAAAAGATCGACATATAGTCTGAATTGAAAGCTTTCATATTTTTCTTTACTAAAAATTGAAAGCACTTGTTTTTTAAATAGTTTTGTTAATTGTTCTGTTTTTATATCCAGATTATTTGAAAGATTTTCAATTCTATTCTTAAAACCATTATCAATAGTATCTTTCTGGCTTATATCATATTTATCAAAATATAAATTAAAACTAATTTTTGCAGCACTCAGCGATTTTTTCATATTTTTAATTCCTTCTATCTGAGATTCAGTAACAGTTTTAGATGTCAATGAACATAAAGATGCGAATGTATTTTCATTATCTTCCAAATAATCATTAATTGTTTTATTCATCAATTCACGGGAAGAATTATAAAACGAATAAGATGATATTTCCTCAGAAGTATTTAAAAAATACTGTAAATTATCATAGGCTTTCAGATATTCTCTATCCCCATAATACTTTTTGCCATTAGTAAAATATGTATTGTAGGTAGTATAATTAGGCCAAAATTGTTCTTTGATTGCCAAAGATTCAGAGGTTCCTAAATCATTAGAAAAAATAAATGGTTTAATTAATAACATCTGTGATTTTGGAAATGACGCAACTAATTTGGATGGATTGATAAGTATAACTTCGTTAGCGTTAATTACCGTTTCATTTTGTTTAATATTGACATCTGACCTATATCTATCAATATCTTTTGTACCAAAAGTCCAGTTTTCTTTTTCATCCGGGGTGTAAGCAAAATAAATATTGGGATTTTGCAAAAATTTATCGAGTGAAACAGGAGTTGAACCATCCATTGAACAAAAAGTAATTTTAATATGTTTCCCACTTTTATTAAATACTGTTCCTTTACTTGCTAACAACTTCGTTTCTTGCCCGTAAATGAAAGAGTTTTCAAAAAGAAGAAAACAGATCAAACAACAAATGCAGCCAGTTTTAAATAATAGTTTTTTCATCCGTAAATAGTTTTTAAATATGGAACTCGTTTTCCCGAATGCCGGAAAAAAATTCGTTACATCATAACATAATTTATTTTTATTAATATTACGCCAAGCTCACACATCTTAATTTTACACTTATTCATTTGTAAATATTTTTATTTTTCTTCATAAATATTTTCTTAGACTCCAAAATTAATAATAAATCATACATCCTACTCTCCACATTTGCAATTTTTCCTTTAATTGAATACTGGATGGTTTTCAGACAAGTATCGCCATAACCTATTGTTTTTAAGCGTGAGCTCTTAACATCTTTTAAAATTCAAAATCAAATAAATCAAAACAGCTAAGAATAAGCAATATTTCTCCCATTTTCAAAAAAGGCTGCTAATGTAATGTATATTCCTTTATTTTACAATAATTAAGCGTTTTTTAAAAAATATTTTTTAAAAAAAGCCTTTCATAAAACACACTGTTAGTGTATAATACAATAATAATCAACTTTTTGTAGATTATTTTAAGCATTTTTTCTTTTAAATTTTTGGATATAATTTGGAAAATGGTTTCCTTTGCAACCTTAAACCAAAAAAGGAGAAAAAAATGTCTGACATTGCAACAAAAGTAAAAGCTATCATAGTTGATAAGCTTGGTGTTGATGAAAATGAAGTTACACCTGAGGCAAGTTTCACTAATGATTTAGGTGCCGATTCTCTGGATACTGTTGAATTAATTATGGAATTTGAAAAAGAATTCAACATTGCTATCCCTGATGATAAAGCAGAAAAAATCAGCACAGTAGGTGAAGCTATCTCTTACATCGAAGACAATACGAAATAATTTTCATTTTAATGAAGTTAAAACGAGTAGTTGTTACTGGTCTTGGTGCACTAACCCCATTAGGGAATTCCGTAGAAACATTCTGGAAGGGTTTAATTAATGGGGTTAGTGGTGCTAATGCCATTTGCCGTTTTGATGCATCAAAATTTAAAACGCAGTTTGCCTGCGAAGTTAAAAATTTTGATCCTCTTCAATATTTTGATCGCAAAGAATCCCGTAAATATGATCCTTATGCACAATTTGGCTTAGCATCCGCCAATGAAGCCATTAAAAATTCGGGGTTAGATTTGAATAAAATTGATTTGGATAAAGCTGGAGTAATCTGGGCTTCAGGTATAGGCGGATTAATCACATTTTATGAAGAAGTATCTGCTTTTGCTTTAGGTGATGGCACACCCCGCTTTAGCCCATTTTTTATACCTAAGATGATAGCCGATATTACAGCTGGACATATTTCTATTAAATATGGGTTTCGCGGGCCTAACTTTGCAACTGTTTCAGCATGCGCATCTTCTGCCAATTCATTAGTAGATGCATTCAATTATATTCGTTTAGGAAAAGCAAATGTATTTATTACCGGAGGATCTGAAGCCTCGATAAACCAGGCAGGTGTTGGTGGGTTTAATGCTTTGCACGCCTTATCGACCCGAAATGATGATCCACAAACCGCTTCAAGACCTTTTGATAAAGATCGTGATGGTTTTGTAATGGGCGAAGGCGCAGGAGCCGTTATTTTTGAAGAATTAGAACATGCTCTTGCACGCGGCGCTAAAATTTATTGTGAAGTGATGGGTGGTGGATTATCAGCCGATGCTTATCATATGACTCAACCCGATCCTGAAGGTTTAGGTGCTCAAAAATGTATGCAATATGCACTTGAAGATGCGGGTATGGATCCATCTGAAATTGACCATATCAATACTCATGGCACTTCTACTCCGCTGGGAGATGTCGTTGAACCTAAGGCTATTGTTAATTTATTCGGCAAACACGCCAAAAACATTAATATCAATTCTACCAAATCAATGACCGGCCATCTGCTTGGCGCTGCCGGAGCCATTGAAGCCATAGCATCCATTTTATCTGTATATAATGATTTGGTTCCACCTACCATAAACCATTTTACAGATGACCCTGATATTCCCGATTTAAATTTTACATTTAATAAGGCCGAAAAACGGGTAGTTAATGTCGCTTTAAGCAATACTTTTGGTTTTGGCGGTCATAATGCTTGCATTATTTTTAAAAAATTCAGAGACTAAACTCAATCATTGAATTTAACCAAGATTAAACCGGTTAAAGCATTTTTCTCTTCCGATAAAGAGTTATATAATGCAATCAGGAATATTTTTGGTTTTTATCCAACTAATATTTTCTTATATAAACTTGCTTTCCGTCATAAATCGGTGGCTGAAGAATCGTATAATGGAGTAAAAATAAGCAATGAGCGACTCGAATATCTCGGCGATGCTATTTTAGGAGCCATCGTTGCCGATTATTTATTCAAGATTTTTCCCTACAAAGATGAAGGTTTTTTAACTGAAATGCGCTCAAAAATTGTTAGCAGGGCTTCCTTAAACAAGTTATCTCAAAAACTTGGTATTGATAAACTTATCCAATCCAATCAAGATTCCAAATCGGCTTATCGCTCGATGAAGGGTGATGCTTTTGAAGCTTTTGTGGGAGCTATGTATTTGGACAAAGGTTACGAATACTCCAAAAAAATCATTGTAAATCACATTATTAATTTTCATTTCGATATTGACGTTCTCGAAAACCTTGATACCAATTTTAAAAGCAAGTTGATTGAATGGGCACAAAAAGAAAAAAAATCAGTTGAATTCAATGTGATTGATGAAGTTGGAAGTGGATACAATAAACAATATGTGGTTGAAATTCTCGTAGAAAAAAAATCAATGGGAAAAGGGCAAGATTATTCAATAAAATCTGCCGAACAAAATGCTTCGGAAAAGGCTTGGAAAATGCTTGAAGTCTCCCAGTAAATTCTTTTTAAGACTAATTTTTTATTTCTAATCCAATAATTGAGTACTTTTAACCTCATAATTTTTTTCATCTAAATGGTTAAAAATATTCTCTCTTCTTTTGAGTTTGATTCTGATATTCAAATTATCGGAATAGCCTATCATTTACCCGACTACCGTTTGTCCTTTAGTATTAATCAGCAATTTGGTTTCAATTTTAAAAAACTTCCCGACTTACCCGTTTTTTGTACTAAGAATAAACAACCCCTTCCTTTTTCATTGTATTTTTACGAAGATGGCGATTTATTAAATTCTTATTATTTAATATCTAACGAAAACGGAAAGCTGGTTCCCTCCTTTCACAAAATTGATTTCTTTTTAATTATAACAGGAGGCGTTGAATTTCAAAAATATGCTCAAATGTTAAAAACATTGCGAAACTTACCCAATGTAATTACTGCGGTTAACATAGAAGTTTCTTCTGTAAAAAATTATGATAACATATTGCACGATCTTGAAATTCATATGAATAAACTGACCAAACCGGAAAAGAGATAAAATTAATAGTGTGGAAAAACTGAAAGCATACACCTTTGTTTTTTTACAATTTTTACTTATCGGTATTATTTTGGTTACAGGAAAAATGATAGCCGAAAATAAAATATATTTTTTCGTTGAATTATCGGGTGTATTGATTGGCTGCTGGGCTATAATTTCCCTTAAAATTGGTAATTTTAACGCTACACCTACCGTTAAAAAGAATGCACATCTGGTGAAACACGGTCCCTACAAATTTCTCCGTCATCCGATGTATTTGGCTGTATTACTTGTTGTTTTCGCTTTGATATTCGATGATTTTACATTTTGGAGATTCCTTGCCGGAATTCTTTTATTTGTTGTACTAATTTTCAAATTATTTTATGAAGAGAAACTCCTTTTAGCTCATTTTAAGGAATATTCCGATTACATGAAAACCACCAAACGACTAATCCCATTTATTTTTTAAATTTTTTTGTACAATTAAAATTTTTTATACTTTTGCTTCGTAATTTTACGAAATACGAAATGAAACCAAATTATACTGAAAACCAAGTAAAACTAGCCCGTTTTGCCAAAGCGCTTAGCCATCCGGCACGTTTGCGCATCCTCGAAATGCTTGCCGGACAAAATTGTTGCTACAGCGGAAACCTGGCTACAGAATTGCCGATGGCTCTTTCCACTCTTTCGCAACATTTGAAAGAACTGAAAACTGCCGGACTGATCCAGGGTGAAATCAATCCCCCAAAAATCAAATATTGCATCAATCGCGAAAACTGGGAACTTGTCCGGCAACTGATGAATGGTTTTTTTGGAACAGAGATAAAAACAGAAGGTCCATGCAAATAACCTCATCTAAAATAAATTATAAAAAATACCTGCTGCTTATTTTTCTGCCAGCTTGGTTCATCATTTATCATTATCTGAAGTCGTTAAGCGATTATCTGATAGAAAAGGGTGCTTCGCTGGGAACAGCGCTGGCATTTATGATGTCAGTAATCGGACTTTCGCTTCCCGAGATGATTATTCTTCGAAAAGTATTAAAGCTTCCGTTGACATTCACTTTTATAGGTGTAGTAGCCACCGGAATTATGATCGTAGGATTTTTGTTTAACATAATATTTTAAAATATGAAAATTAAAGTTTTAGGAACAGGATGTTCCAATTGTAAAAACCTGGAAAGAGCAACCGTAAATGCTCTTGCAGAAATGAATTTAGTAGCCGAGGTAGAAAAAGTAGAAGATATTCAGAAAATTATGGCATATGGCGTCATGCGTACACCAGCTCTGGTGATTGATGAAAAGGTTGTCTTAAACGGAAGAGTACCGTCGGTAAGCGAATTGAAAGAAATTATTGGAAAATATGCTAATTTGCAAATTAGTTAATGTGCTAATAAAATGATTGTTAATTAAATATCTAAAAATATGAAAAAGTTATGGATTATTGTAGCCTTTCTGACGATTGGCACCTTGGCTTTCAGCCAGAAAACAACAACTAAAGCAACTACTCACAAAGCAAAGGTTTTGGTTTATTATTTCCACGGAACGCAGCGTTGCCCAACCTGTCTTTCCATTGAAGCAAACACCAAAAAGACGTTGGAAACCTATTTTAAAAAAGAAGTCGCAGATAAAACCATCATTTTCTCGGTAGTAGATGTGGACGATGCCAAAAATGAAAAACTTGCAGCGAAATACGAAGCCTCGGGTTCAGCATTGCACGTGGTACAGATAGTGAATGGCAAAGAAAAAGATGAAGACCTGACCAATTTTGCATTCAGCTATTCGCGCAACGAGCCGGAGAAATTCATCAAAGGGCTGAAGGGTAAAATCTCAAAAAAATTAGTTAATTAGCTAATGTGCTGATTGGTTAATTAAAAAATTACATCATGGAACCAAAGAAGAATATTATTTTGGAAAAGAGTTTTGATTTTGCTTTACAGATTATTGAATATTCTGAATTGCTGGAAGAGAGCAAAAAATATATGATTGCACGACAGCTATTAAAATCCGGTACTTCCATAGGAGCAAATCTACGCGAAGCCCAAAATGCTGAGAGCAAAGATGATTTTATTCATAAAATAAAAATATCGGCAAAAGAAGCCGAAGAAACAGAATATTGGCTACTTCTGTGCAAACATTCCCAATCTTATCCCGATTGTGAAGAATTATTATCCGGAATAACAGAAATTAAAAAACTGCTCACCAGCATCATTGCTACTTCAAAAAGGCATTAGCACATTAACTAATTAACAAATTATCACATTATGAACTTTCTCCAGCAACTTCTCGACAGCACAACCGCACCGGTGCTAACGGCATTTCTTCTCGGTTTGATGACTGCCATCAGTCCGTGTCCGCTGGCAACCAACATCACCGCCATCGGTTACATCAGCAAAGACATCAAAGTCAGGCGAAAAGTGTTTATCAACGGTTTGCTCTACACTTTGGGCAGAGCAATCACCTACACGGCATTGGGAGTCATTTTGTATTTTGGAGCAAGCAAATTCCAGATTTCACGACTTTTTCAGGCAAATGGAGGAAAAATATTAGGTCCGTTGCTGCTCATCGTCGGGATTTTAATGCTTGATGTGATAAAATTCAGGTTGCCGGGAGGAGGTAGTCTCACCGATAAAATCAGCTCGAAATTAAAATTTGATTCCGGCTGGAGCGCCCTGCTGCTTGGGATTGTTTTTGCGATGGCTTTTTGTCCGTATTCCGGCGTGTTATATTTTGGAATGCTCATTCCCATCACTATAACGAGTGCAAGCGGACTTTACCTTCCGCTGGTTTTTGCCATTGCCACAGGCTTGCCGGTAATAGTCATTGCCTGGCTTTTGGCTTACAGCATTTCAAGCATAGGTTCATTTTACAACAAAATGAAAATCTTTGAAAAATGGTCAAGGTTGGTGATAGCCATTATATTTATCCTTGTCGGTATCTACTACGTTTTAATTTATTTTTTCAAATAAATTTTCTATCAAAAAAATAAAATTATGTCTGAAACAAAAAAACCAGGTTTTATTATGTGCGTTTGCACTGGGAAATGCCCCGGATTTTCAAAAATGGATATTTGGGATTTTATAAATAGAGTGAGAGTTGAACTACCGGTTGAATATGGATTTATCCATCCGCAACTTTGTGAGGAAGACGGAGACCGGTTTTTAAATGATTTTCTTAAAGCGCACCGGAAAGTTGTTATCGGAGCTTGTGCTCAAAATATGCAACGCAAGATGTTCCGAGATGCTTTTGCAGAAGCCGGCCTCGACGTAAACAAAGATTTAACTGCAATTGATGTGCGCGACATGACTACCGATCAGGCCGTTGAAAAAGTCAATGTAGCACTTGAAAAATTGGAGGAGAAGAAATGAGCGAAACCACTTTCATGGGAGTTGAACGCGATAAAATCGATTGGAATCCAACCATTGATTATACAAAATGTGATTTTTGTATGGAATGCACCAAATTTTGTCCTCATCAAGTCTTTGAAGTTAGAGAAACTGAAAATATTAAATTGATTGTAAAGAATCCTAATAATTGTGTGGTTTTTTGCCGGGCATGCTCTAAGACATGCGGGCCTGATGCGATAACATTTCCAGATAAAAATGAAACAACACAAAAGATCAAGGATATAAGAAAGGAAGAAAACAATGGTTGAAAATTATGCCATCCTTCCATGCAACGGATTGGATAAATGCGCTGGAGCAATTTCAAGGGAAATAGCGATAAAATTGTGCGAAAACGCTAAAAATGAAATTATATGCCCTGTATTATACAGAGTTGCTGAAGCGAAATACAATAAAATTGCGGGCGAACATCCTCTTTTAGTCATAGATGGCTGTCAGACCCGATGCGCGAGTAAACTTGCTGCGGAAAAGAATTTAAAAGTTTCCAAAAAAATAACAATAACCGAAGAAGCTAAAATCCATAATGTTGAATTAAAGAGCAACCTCAGACTTCTGAAAAATGAAAATGCTCTGATAGAAATAATATTAAACGGACTCAACAGTGCCGAAGAGAAAGCCGCATCATCTTCTGATAAAACAAATGCTTCGTACAATTTCGAATACGAAACATATCAAAAAGACAAATTCCTCTTCAGGGTACCTAAGAACCCCGAAATTTACTTTAACGAAAATGATTGCTGGGCTTATGTAATCGGAAACCGGGCCAGAATAGGCGTTACAGATTTCGTTCAACAAAACCTTTCCGATATTTTATATTATACACCGCCCGAAATTGGCGCGGAAAATGACCAATTCGGCGAAGTTGGTGAGATCGAATCGTCAAAGAGTGTAATCGATATAATTTCACCTGTTAGCGGTAAGGTTGTTTCTATAAATGAAACGCTCATAGAAAAACCGGAACTTATCAACGAAAATCCCTATGAATTAGGTTGGATTGCAGAACTTGAATTAACTGATTTTGAGAGCGACAAAGAACTCTTAGTCGGATTCGACAAGTATTTTGAAATAATGAAAAAAAAGTTGGAGAATTTAAATGCATAAAAAAGTGAAAGTTATCCCATGCAGTGGCATTGGTAAAGTATACGGTCTCATGGCAAGAGAAGCTGCTTTGAAAACAGTCCATGAATTATGTCCGGAAAAATCAGAAACAGTTTGCCTTGCTTACATAGTAACCGGCGATAAAGAAGCTAAAGAAAAAATCGAAGGTTATGATTGTATTACCGTTGACGGTTGCCCAAAAATGTGTGCTTCAAGAAATGTCGCAATAGCTGGAGGCATTATAATAGAGGATGTTAAAGTCCTTGACACGGTGAAAGAACATAAAGGGAAAAAATTCGGTACACCTACACAACTTGATGCTGACGGCGAAGTAGTAATAAGTGAAATCGCGGCTAAAATCGCGGCTAAAATAAATAAAATCAATTAAGTAAGGAAGAATATTAATGTCAAAAGTAGGTATATTATCATGCAGTGGCGAGGAATGCCTCGGCGGAACCATTTCAAGGCTCGCCACGAGAAAAGTTCTTGAGGAACTTAAATTTATCGATACAGTAACACTTTGTCTACCACTGTATCTTGCGGGCGGCGAAGAAGAAAGAACCTTTGCGAAAGTATTTCCAACAATATCGGTTGATGGATGCGCTAAACTTTGCGCTAAAAGAAGCACTGAAAAATATAGTGGCAAGATAAACGGTTCTATAGATGTTTCGAAAATCATAGGCAACGAAAACGCACTGAATACAAAAATCGTAAGGAACCAAGATCTTACAGATGAGCACCTTCAAATGGTAGATAAAGTTGCCAGCGAAATCGTAAAAATAATAAGCAGCTTGCCTCCAAATTCTTATTCCGGAAAATTTGGTGGATGTTCCTGCGGTAGTTGATGATAGCTTTAGGAAACCTTTACCTTTTTAAGATTAAAAATGAGCATTTTAAAATTAATAAAATGGAAGAGCGAAAATTTCCTTGTTCATGCGCTCCTTGGCTATAAAAAGGCACACCTCTGTAACTGATAAAACTGTAGCAAACGTAATTGAATATGCAATAAATCAATAGTAAATGAGAACTGTTTTTAAAATATTTTTAATTATAATTTTTACGGCAACGGCGTTTGAATCGGCTAAAAGCCAGACAACATCTCAGAATAGTAAACAAGAGATTACGGTTGCAACAGCAGATTCAATGAATAATGGTAATGTCAAGGTTACCTTTATCGAATTAGGTTCAGTACGTTGTGTCCCCTGCCAACAGATGCAACCGGTTTTGCAATCCATCGGGGAGAAATATGCCAGCCAGGTGAAAGTTTTATTTTATGATGTTTGGAAGCCCGAAGGAAGGGCTTATGCTGCTAAATATAATGTAAAAATGATTCCCTCTCAGGTGTTTCTGGATGAAAACGGTAAAGAGTTTTTCCGGCATACAGGTTTTTATCCGGAAGAAGAAATCGTAAAACTGCTCGATGCTAAACAAATAAAATCAGATAAATAACCCCTAAGCATACATTAATTAGCAAACAACATGATAATCAAAAAGATTTCACGGAATGCCCTCATTATTATTTGCCTTAATTTATTCCTGTTTGGAGCTTCCTCCTGCACAAAAGACGAGAATAATAATCAAACATCGAATGAAATAAAAATTATTTCACTTACCGCTTCCGATACGATTATTAAAGCCTGGGTTGATACTACACATATTCAGGTTACGGCAACCGGCGACAGCCTGGTTTATGCCTGGGAAGCCAATCATGGCGCTATTAGCGGTAAGGGTTCTGCGGTTAAATATGCAGCAGGTCAATGTTGTGTTGGGTTAAATACCATAAGCTGTACTGTTTCCAACCGTAGCGGAAAAGTATCTTCTTCCATAAAAATAAGAGTGAAATCCTATTTTGAAAAATGATGGAACGATGAAATTAAAGCGTTTAATAACAATTACTTTACTCATTTTTCTTCTTGTTTTTGGCAGTAGGATTATGGCACAATGCTGCTCAGCAGGCAATCCTCCGGGTAACGATGGAGACCAAAGTTCTATCGGAAAGAAAAATCTTATGATAACAGTTGCCTATAAATATGGCTTTGCCAATAAATATTATACTGGCGATAGCCCGATTACGCTGCCTGAAATGGGAAGCGTGGTGAAAGAAGCCAGCTATAATTATCTGGAAAGCCGTGTTTCGTATGGAATTAATTCTAAAATGAGCGTACTTGCTGAAATTGGCTACTTTATTGACAAAAAGGAAAAATATACCTCTGAAAGTTGGAAAACGCAAAAAGGATACGGACTTGCCGATGCAAGCCTGTTGTTTCGCTACAGGATTTATCATAATTGGAAAAAACAATTTGAAATTTCCCCGTTTGTAGGAATAAAAATTCCGGTAGGTGTGTTTGATCAGGAAGTAAATCATGTTCAGTTACCTATAACACTTCAACCTTCTTCCGGAAGCTATCGTTACCTTGCCTCGGTTTATGTTTCCAAAGGCTTCCCTGGTAAAAATTATCATATTTCCTCCTTGTCCTCCATAGAGATAGCCCAACGGATTAAGTCGGATAATTTCGATTACACTTATGGAACACTTTATTCATTTTCAGTAACAGGTTCTTATAAATTTTTCCGTTTTTTAACAACAGTTTTACAACTTAGAAATGAAAACCGCGCTAAAGCCCATCGCGATGGAAATCAAATTGTGGAGTCTTCCGGTTATTCTATTGTTTATTTGGCTCCGCAAATGCAGTTTGTCCCTATAAAAAACTGGAAACTATCGGTTTCATGCGATCTTCCTGTTTATAAGCATTACAATGGTATCCAACTGTCGAATGGCTATGCCTGTTCCTTCAGGTTGGTACATCAGTTGAATTTTAATTAATTTTATAAATATGTTCTCCATAAATAATAACAGGTAAAAATTTGATTTTATATGTTTTATAACCTTGTAATAAAAAAAACAAAATTATTTAACGTATTATTACGTTATTTCAAAATAAGACGTATTTTTGCGTCATAAAAATATTAATCTTAAAACCAATTGTATGAAACTTATTCAAAAAATCGTTTTTTTAATGATCTGCGGATCGTTAATGGTGTCCTGCAACAACTCACAAACATCGGCGAAAGCCAATAATACGGTATCTGCCGCGGCTAATTTCCAAAAGGGAATTACCTCAAAAGGAAATAAAGCAGATGATAAAATAGCTGCTGCCAACAAAGCAGGTAAAGTTGTCTTCCTTGTTGCTTTTGATCAGACAGGAAAAGACAAGGATAAAGCAATGGCTGTTGCCAAAAAAGCATCTGCAAAAAAATCAAAAACTACTGAAGTCATTGAATTAAATACTGTTGATGCAAGCAACAGGTCATTGGTTAGTAAATACCGTTTAGCCGGTGCGCCCATGCCTCTTATTCTTGTTATTGATAAAAACGGTATTGCGTGCGGAGGGCTTGAATTAAAGGATGCAACGCCTAATGCCCTGCTAAAAATAATTCCTTCGCCTAAATACACCGAAATTATGAAAGCACTTAATGAAAGAAAAGCTGTTTTTGTTGTGGCTTATAAGGAAAAAATGATAGATAAGGCTAAGGCAATAGTTAATTGCAACGAAGCTGCCAAAGCAATGAATAATGGTGCCGTAGTGGTACAAATTAATGTTGAAAGTAAAGAAGAAACAACACTTTTTGATGATTTAAAAATAAATACCATGTCGAAGGAACCACTTATTTATGTTATTAATAAGGCAGGTCAGGTAACCCAGACATTTGATATTAAGGCAACTAAAACTCAATTAACCGCGGCGGCCAAAAAGGTGGTAAGTAGTTGTTGCGGTAGTGGTAGTGGTTGTGGTAGTAGTTGTGGCTCCAAAAAATAGTAATCTTTTTAACAATCCGTTTTTATGAATATTTATAAAATAGTTTGGTTGGAATTACTAAACCGTAAATCCCAACTGATCAGTGGTATACTGGCAATTACCCTTGGTATAGCTGTAATCGTTGCCATACAAAGTATTTCGAAAGTATCGAAAGAAAATGTGGCAAAAAAACTTGATAACCTGGGTGCAAATATTATGGTATTGCCACAAGGCGGCAGCATTGACGATTATTATACATCGGATATTGATGCACCGACTATCCCAATGGATTACGTGGAGCGAATTTTAAACTCTACCATACAAGGAGTTGACAACATGTCGCCCAAACTCACCCGGCGTATAAAGGTTGGAGAAAACAGTATTGTTCTTACAGGAATTTTACCAAAAAGCGAAATTGCATCGAAGCCATTGTGGCAAAATTCAGGGTTGTCGGGCAATGATGTTAAAGCCTCCTGCGCTCCCACGGCCGGGGCAAATAAATCATTAGGCTATAAAGATGAAAAACTACGGCGAAAAGTAATAGACACCTTGCAGCGACTGGATTGTATAGCCGGTTCGCAGGCAGCCAAACGATTAAACCTTAAAGAAAACTCCAAGCTTTCCATTTCCGGCAAAGAGTTTAATGTGGTTAAAATTCTACCCGAAACAGGTACGGTGGACGACGACCGTGTATTTGCACACTTAGCGACTGTTCAGGAGTTATTAGGTATTCCAAATCAAATAAGTGCCATCGAAATAATGGGCTGTTGCAACGCCATTTCGGAAGGATTGCTCGGAAAACTACGTAATATTTTACCCGATACCCGCATCACCACCATTAGTCAGATTGTTTCCACTCAAATAGAAACCAACCAACTGATGAATAAGGTTTCGTTGGTTTTTCTCATCATCATTTTCTTTGTTGGTAGTATTTCAATGGGTAATTACATGTGGGCTAATGTGAACGAACGAAAAAAGGAAATAGGCACCCTACGAATGATCGGGGCATCAAAAAAAACGATTTATCAGTTATTTTTATTAAAAGCTTTATTTTTAGGTATTAGCGGTGGAATTGCCGGCTATATTGTTGGCACTCTCGCTGGTTTAATTTTAGGTCCTTATCTGGCTGGTATGGTAGTACAGCCGGTTTACATTTATTTACTATGGTCGGTTATTTTATCAATAATTATTGCATTTGCCGGAACAATAATCCCTGCATACATGGCTGCTAAGATTGATCCACACACTAATTTACAGGAGGCTTAAGAAATGATCATTAAAGTTGAAAAACTCACAAAACAATACAGACATAAAGACGGTTTGATTGATGCGTTAAGCAATATAAGTTTTGCTGTAGAAAAAGGCAGTTTTGTAACCATCACCGGACCTTCAGGTTCAGGAAAAAGCACCTTGTTGCTATCGTTGTTCGGGTTAATAAAACCCACATCCGGAAAGATATTTTTCAACAATGCGGAAATTAGCAATGCAACGGATAATGAATTAGCCGAAATCCGTCAGAAACACGTTGGTTTTATTATGCAAAATTTTGCCCTGATACCTTACCTGACAACCATTCAAAATATAATGGTTCCCCTGACATTAGAAAAGATCAAAAAAAATGAGCAATGGGAACGTGCAATGGAGGTTCTGAAATTTATCGGATTGGAAAATCGCGTAAATCATTTACCACGGGAATTATCAACCGGCCAGCAACAACGAGTGGCCATTGCACGGGCATTGGTTCATCACCCTTCGGTAATATTGGCTGACGAACCTACCGGAAATCTGGATCCTGCATTATCATTGGAAATACTCGATTTTCTAAAAAAAATAAATCAAACCAAAGGTATTACCGTCATTATGGTTACGCACAGCCCCGTTGCAGCCGGGTATGGAAACCTAAAAATTCATTTGAGTGACGGACATTTGTCAGAACAAAAAGTCAAGGAATCTGTTCTTGTTTCTTAATTTTGTAAAAAAAATGAATTATGGCATACGCTAAAATAGACCTATTCGACACTGAACTTCAAACTTGTGCAGAGCTGTATAAAGCATTGGCACACCCGGCACGGCTGGCGATATTAAAGTACCTGGCAGAAACCCGGACTTGTATCAGCGGTGATATTTCGGACGAGTTGCCTCTGAGCCGGACAACGGTAAACCAGCATTTAGCAGAACTTAAAAATGTCGGTTTGCTCATTTGGCATACCGAAGGAACCAAGACTTTTTATTGTTTAAACCTTGAGAAAATTAAGGCTTTAAAAATAATGTCAGAGAAATTTATTAATGAAATCAATATTTCTGAAAATTGCAATTGTAAATAAAACTATTTAAGATGAAAATCCTGATTTTATGCACCGGCAACTCCTGCCGCAGCCAGATGGCTGAAGGTTTTCTCCGTTCGCTGCATCCGGAATGGAAAATCTTTTCGGCGGGCACAAAACCCGAAAAGGAAGTCAATCCTTTGGCTGTAAAAGTAATGAAAGAGGCTGGAATAGATATAAGTCATCAGCAACCTAAAAGTATTCAGCAATTTATTGACTACGATTTTGATTATGTGATTACTGTGTGCGATAATGCCCGCGAAAGTTGCCCAGTGTTTACAGGAAAAGTAAAACATCGTCTGCATATTGGGTTTGAGGACCCTGCTAATGCCCGTGGCAATGAAGAAGAAAGACTTGAAGTTTACCGTCGCGTACGAAATGAGATAATGAATCAATTTGAGAATTTGAAAATTATTTGATTTGAAGATTTGAAAATAAATCAGTTATGAGAAATGATAGAGATAATTTGATTGTGAAGTTGTCGCTTGAATTTGCAGTTGATATCATTGACTTTTCCGAATTGCTGGAGGAAAACAAGAAGTTTGTAATTGCAAAACAACTTTTAAAATCAGGAACATCCATTGGTGCAAATATCCGGGAAGCACAAAATGCCGAAAGCAAAGCCGATTTTATACATAAAATGAAGATTGCCATAAAAGAAGCCGATGAAACGGAATATTGGCTAACACTCTGTGAAATGTCTAAAAATTATCCTAAAAATGAACAGTTAAAAATAAAACTTCAATCCATGATCAACATTCTTTCTAAAATAATCAGTTCATCGAAAGCTATTTAAGACATTTTCAAATTAAACCATTTTCAAATTTTCAAATTATAAAAATATGCCATCACAAAAAAAATTAAAGTTTCTCGACCGTTATTTAACGCTCTGGATTTTCCTGGCCATGTTTGTAGGGGTGATGTGGGGTGATCTCCATCCAGGAATTGCAAAGTTTTGGGATGCTTTCAGCTCCGGGACCACCAACATTCCCATTGCCATCGGGCTCATCGTGATGATGTATCCTCCACTGGCAAAGGTAAAATATGAAGAATTAGGTAAAGTTTTCAAAGACTGGAAGATATTGCTTCTTTCGCTGGTACAGAACTGGCTCATCGGTCCGGTACTGATGTTTGGGCTGGCAATTCTGTTTCTTCAGGACTACCCTGACTATATGATCGGACTGATTCTGATTGGCTTGGCACGATGTATCGCCATGGTGATTGTATGGAACGATCTTGCCAAAGGCGATACAGAATATGCTGCCGGGTTGGTAGCATTCAACAGTATTTTCCAGGTGTTGTTTTTCTCGGTTTATGCCTGGGTGTTCATCACCATTTTGCCCGGAGTGTTTGGGCTGAAAGGCATGGAAGTAAACATCACCATCGGCCAGATTGCCAAAAGCGTTTTCATTTATTTGGGTATTCCTTTCCTTGCCGGCATCATCACCCGGTTTTCGCTTATCCGGCTGAAAAGCAAGGAGTGGTACCAAACCCGTTTTATTCCCAAAATCAGCCCGCTCACGCTCATCGCTTTGCTGTTTACCATCCTGGTCATGTTTTCGCTCAAGGGTGAATATATTATACAATTACCATTAGATGTAGTCAGGATAGCCATTCCGCTGCTGATTTATTTTGTGGTGATGTTTTTAGTTTCCTTTTTTATGGGAAAGAAAATCGGAGCTGGGTATCCTAAAACGGCAACCATTTCGTTTACTGCCGCGAGCAATAATTTTGAATTAGCCATAGCCGTGGCTGTAGCCGTGTTTGGAATCAATTCCGGCGTTGCCTTTACGGCGGTAATCGGTCCGCTGGTGGAAGTGCCGGTAATGATAGGGCTGGTGAATGTGGCGTTGTACTTTAAAGGAAAATATTTTGCGAAAGCTTAAATTGTAATAGTATGAACCAATGGTTTGAAAATAAAGGATTAAAAATCGGAGAAGTAGTTTTTCTCTCTCCCCGCCAGGCAGCCGAAGCTATTGAAAATGGCGCTGTTCTGGTTGACATACGGGAAGATTTTGAAATTGACATGAAAGCTTTTGCCGTGGAACAGATGCTTTTTTGCGCAAACGGTAGCCTGAAGTCGGATTTTCATTCTCTGCCTTTGGACAAACCGCTGATTATTGCCGATTCTGTAGGATTGCACAGCAAACCTGCGGCACTTTTCCTTCTGGAAAAAGGATTTACAGATATAGCAGTACTCAACGGTGGTATTGCTGACTGGGAACGCGATGGGTTGCCATTGCTTTCCGATGCCAGTCAGCGATTGAGCGGACAATGCATGTGCCAGTTGAAACCACGTGAAAAAAAGAAATAACCCGACCTTCCAGAGTCAGCCGAAGGCAGACCTGGAAGAGTCAAAAAAAATAAATAACCAACTCTGGAAGGTTCGCTTCCGGCGAACTTTACCAGGTCAAAAACCAAATAATTAATAACCATTAACAAACAAATCATGAAAACACCTGAAAAAATCAAAGAAATCGTACAGGAAAAGTACGGACAAATTGCTAACCAGAGCAAAGCTCAAAATGAAACTTCCCTCTGCGGATGCGGCACCTCTTGCTTTGGCGTTGAATACTCTGTATTTAACGAAGACTACAAAAATCTGGAAGGCTACAACCCTGATGCCGACCTTGGCTTGGGCTGCGGATTACCTACCGAATTTGCCCTGATAAAAAAAGGCGATACAGTGATTGATCTCGGCTCGGGAGCCGGTAACGACTGTTTTGTTGCCCGTGCCATCACCGGCGAAACCGGAAAAGTTATCGGCATTGATTTTACGGAAGAGATGATCAAAAAAGCCCGTGAAAATGCCGAAAAATTAGGTTTCAACAATGTGGAATTTCGCTATGGCGACATCGAGAAAATGCCCGTAACCGCCAATAAAGCCGATGTGATCGTAAGCAACTGCGTGCTGAATTTAGTTCCTGACAAGCAGAAAGCCTTTGCAGAAATTTACCGTGTACTCAAACCCGGCGGACATTTCAGCATTTCCGATGTAGTGCTCAGGGGCGAACTTCCCGAAAAACTGAAGGATTATGCCGTAATGTACGCCGGATGTGTTGCCGGTGCGTTGCCGCAGGAAGACTACCTTGGCATCATTGCCGAAACAGGCTTTAAGGAAGTAAAGGTCCAAAAAACCAGGGTTATTACCCTGCCCGACGAAATCCTGCTGCAATATCTTGATAAACAAGAACTGGATGCTTACCGCAACAGCGAAAACGGCATTTTCAGTATCACCGTGTATGCCGAAAAACCGGGTTGCGGATGTGAAACGGGATGTTGCTAAACAGTTTATTTAATCATAATTCAGTCAGCGATTTAAACTCTGACTGAATTATTCATCCTATTAATCTAACATTTCACCCTTTCTCACTGATCTGACGAAGCAGTTTTTCGTTTAAAATCGTTATTTCGCGATTTTTAATTTCAAGGATTTTTTCATTATGAAATTCAGTAAGGATGCGGCTGGCACTTTCCCGTGTAATACCAGTCAGGTCTGCCAGATCTTGTCGCGAAATAGGTAATGTAAATGTATTGGAATTATAAATTTCATTGGCAAAGAATAGAATCGCTTCAGCAACCCTACCAATGTTTTGTTTTTGCGCATTATTGAAGCAACTTTGAAAATTCTGTAGTTCTCCTTTACTCAGATCAAGAATAATTTGATAGGCAAAATCGCTATTCCCATAAATAAATTTTCTAAAGATATTAACATCAATGAAGCAAACGGTAGTATCCTCAAGAGCAGAAGCCGAAAAATGGTTCACCTTATCGCCAAAAGTACTCGGGAGACATAAATAGGCCGGAGCTTTGGTTATTCTTTTAATTCTTTCTCTGATAGATCCTTTGACATGAATTTTAACCAAACCAGACTTTATATATACCACATTTGTAGAAAGGGCGTCCTGTTTAATAATAATATCCCCTGTTTTAAAATGGGCTTCGGCACAGTTATTTTCCAATACACTAATTTCATTTTCATTTAGCTTTTGCGCCGCAAATGATTTTAGATTACAGAATTTGCAAATGGTTCTTTCCATCTTTATCTATTAAGGTTGCAAAATTAATAAAAATGTGATTTATATCACACGATTCTTTGCTAATCCGCACATCCCAATTGAATCCGCACATACAAAAGCCTCCTAATTTTGTCGACAGATTATAAATACTTTGAAAGAAAACTGAAATATGTCATTAGAATTAGAAAATCAGGTAAAAACACTTGAAAACCAATTAAAAAAACTTCAGGAAGCACAGCCCAATGACCAAATTTCCATCATTGTTTTTTCAGGCGATTTGGACAAGGTTTTAGCAGCAATGATAATTGCCACAGGTGCACGCGCCATGGATATGGAAGTTAAAATGTTTTTCACGTTTTGGGGAACAACCATGTTACGCGATAAAAACAAGTCGGCAAAGGGTAAAGACTTCATGTCGAAAATGTTTGGTTTTATGCTCCCAAAAGGTAGCACCAAGCTTAAACTATCCAAGCTTAACATGTGTGGCATGGGTACCGCAATGATGAAAGACCTGATGAAAAAAAAACACGTTGCTTCGCTCGAAGAAATGATCGCTACTGCAGGCGAACTGGGAGTTGAAATCTGTATCTGTCAGATGTCAATGGATCTGATGGGCTTTAAGAAGGAAGAGATGATAGATTATCCCAATCTTAAATATGTTGGTGTAGGAACATATCTGGCTGATGCCGGCGAGAGCAAAATACAGCTTTTTATATAAATTTAATCTCTGGCAGGTTGAGGTTCAGGTGATGCTATTGCTTGAGTCTATTCAATCTGTATGTTAAAGAAATAGAAAATAAAATATTTTAAAATAAATATTCAATAATCAATAGAAAATAAAATTATGACAACCGAAGAATTAAAAGCATTAAAAAGTGATAAATTAGTGGATGCACGAGGAACAGCTTGCCCTGGCCCACTTTTAGCAGCAAAAAAGGCAGTTGCTGACATTCAGCCCGGCCAGATTATGGAAATATTGTCGTCCGACGAAGGCACAACAAACGACATTCCCAGATGGTGTAAAAAAATGAATTACGAATATTTCGGTGCCATTGAAGAAGATGGCATGTACCGACTATTCCTAAAGAAATAAACGGTATGGCTACAAATATGCAGCCCAAGATACTGGTTTTCTCTACCGAAAAAATCTCAGATCCGGCATTGGATCTGGCTGGTTTGCTGAAAAAGCACTATCCGTTTACGGTTTATGCCATCAGCGTACCGTGTTCAAGTTGTATCAAGTCCCGATGGATTATGCGTGCTTATGAAAAAGGGTTCAGTGGTGTATTCATTGCCGCCGATGGTACGGATTGCTCGTATGGCGAATCGTGTGGCGAAAAAACTTCACAGATCGTAACAGCTACACACCAGTTGATGCGCGAAAAAGGGCTAAAACCTTCCCAACTAAAAATGGCTGCCATTTGCTCGGTGTGTGCCGACCCGTTTGTGAAACATATTACTGGTTTTATGAAAGAACTGGAAAAATTGGAACATTGATGATTGATGACAAGGTAAATACAGAGGTAGCAGATTACGATGTTTTGGTCATTGGCGCTGGCATAGCAGGGGAAGAATCAGCACTGAAACTGGCCGACATGGGCTTTCGTATTCTTTTAATTGAAAAAGAACCGTCCATTGGCGGAAAGATGATTCTTCTGAGTAAGGTTTTCCCGACCCTTGACTGTGCAGCTTGTATTACCACACCTAAAGTATCCGAAACAGCTCGTCATCCGAATATTACATTACTTACCCTGACAGAAGCCGACAGTATCATCAAAGAAAGTAACGGTTCTTTTTCTGTTATCTTAAAAAAGCATCCGCGTTACGTGGTTGAACAGGATTGCACCGGTTGCCAGGAATGCGAAACCGTTTGTCCGGTGGTAGTAAAAGATCAATTCCAGTTTGATCTGGTTGCCCGTAAGGCTGTGTACATTCCTTTTAACATTGCCAATCCGCGCATTGCGCTCATTGATATTGAAAATTGTATGCTATGCGGAGCTTGCGAACAAAAATGTCCTTCTCATGCTATTGATTTTACCCAACAGGAAGAAGCTATCCAAGTACAAGTAAAATCGGTAATTGTTGCTACCGGGTTTAAATTGTTCGACCCTATTCATATTGAACGTTACGGATACGGAAAGTTCAAGAACGTGATAACTTCCATGCAAATGGAAAGAGAACTTGCCCCTACACGTCCTTTTAACAATATATTAAGGCCATCGGACGGAAAAGTGCCCGACAAGATTGCTTACATTTTCTGTACTGGTTCCCGCGACCATACTGTTGGTAATCCTATTTGTTCACAGGTATGCTGCATGTATTCCACCAAGCAGGCTCAGTTGCTGATGGGTGCTTTGCCATTGGCCGACATAAGCTTGTATTATATCAACATAAGAGCCTTCGGAAAAGGATTTAACGAGTTCTATATGCAAGCCAAGGATATGGGCGCTAATTATGTGAAAGGTAAGATTGCTTCTGTTTCCGAAAAGGAAAATGGAAACCTTGTTTTACGCTATGAGGACATCGCATCCGGGCGGGTTACCGAGAATGAACATGATTTGGTTGTTTTATCCATAGGACTTCTGGCAAACCCTGAAATAACAAAGGTTTTCAAAAATATAACGCTGGAAACGGATACGCTTAACTACATCAAACAACCCGATTTGCTACAAAGTCCGGCATCAACGTCCGTTAAGGGTGTATTTGTTTCCGGAACAGCTACTGCTCCTATGGACATTCCGGATACCATCATGTCGGCTGGCGCTGCGGCTGCCGAAACTTCCGGTTATTTAAAGCAACTGCCATGAAGAAAAAGATAGGTGTATATGTTTGCCACTGCGGTGGAAATATTTCCGATTACGTTGATATTGAAAAAGTAAAAGAAGCCGTAAAAGACCAAGCTGGTGTTTTTCTTGTTAAAAATACTCTTTTTGCCTGTGCCGATTCTTCGCAAAAAGAAATGGTAGCCGATATTCAGAACAATGACCTTGATGCCATCGTTGTTGCCTCCTGTTCTCCCAAGCTTCACGTTCCTACGTTCAGAAGCGTAGCCGAAAGAGCCGGTCTGAATCCATATAACTATGTGCAGGTTAACGTAAGAGAACAAGGTTCCTGGGCACATTCCGACAATCCTGAAGGTGCAACCGAAAAAGCCATCCTTTTGGTAAAAGCTGGCATTGCCAGAGCTTATGAATCAGAAGCCCTCACCCCGGCAAAAATACCGGCTATAAATGCTGTTGCTGTAATTGGTGCCGGTGTAGGAGGCCTGCGTTCGGCTATTGCTTTGGCAGACATGGGAACAGAAGTCTTTTTAATTGAAAAAGAAAGCTCGGTTGGAGGACATACCGCCGGATTGGGGCAGCTATTCACAACCAACATTCATGGTGAAGAACTGGTAGCCAACCTGCTTTCTGAAGTTAAAAAACGCACAAATATCAAACTCTTTACCAATGCTGAATTAGTGGAGGAAAAAGGCAGCATTGGTAATTTTGATATTAAAATTAAAACCGGTAAAGAAACTCTTTCACTACATTCAGGAGCTTTTGTTGTAAATACCGGTTTCGACTCATATGAACCAGAAAAAGGAGAATATGGTTTTGGAGAATCTGAAAATATTATTACCCTTCCCGAATTCAAGAAACTTATTGATACCTCCGAACCTGGCAACCTGGTGTTCAAAGGGAAAACCATTCATAAAATAGCTTATATTTATTGCATTGGAAGCCGTCAGGACTTGGAAGGCAACAATAAGTACTGTTCCCGTTTTTGCTGCACTGCTGCCATTCATTCTTCCATCCTGGTAAAAAATAAGTTCAAAAACATCTTCAATTTCCATTTTAACCGGGGTATCCGGGCTTATGGCAAACAGGAACTTCTGTACGAAGAATCGTCGAAGAACAGCGATATTTATCTGCAATTTTCACTCGACAGCATCCCTCAAATTGAAAAAAGAAGGAGCAAAATCTTTATCAAAGTAAAAGACATACTTACGGCTGGCAAAGAACTGGAAACAGATGCCGACCTGGTAGTTCTTGTTACCGGCATGGTTCCGCGTAAAAATGATGACCTGGAACATCTGCTGAAAATACCGGTAGGAAGAGATGGCTTTTTTAATGAAATACACATGAAACTGCGTCCGGTAGAAACAGTTATCGATGGCGTTCTAATTGCCGGCACCTGCCAGTCGCCTAAAAATATTTTGGAGACTTTAAATTCATCAATGGCAGCCGCAGCCAAAGCAAACTCGTTGCTAACCAAAGGCGAAATAACCCTCGAACCTACCCTGGCAAGAGTTAACCCTGCAGCCTGCAACTGGTGTGGCAAGTGTTCTTCGGCTTGTCCGTTCGATGCCATTATACAAACGGATTACGAAGGTCATAAAGTGGCAAAAGTCAACGCTTCCAACTGTAAAGGATGCGGTATGTGCACTCCTGTTTGTCCGTTCGATGCCATTGACCTTGCCGGTTTTACCAATGCCCAGATAGAAGGCATGATTGATGCTTTGGCCGAATCTTAAAATGCTGATTATGGAAAAGAAAACAAAAACCGTCAATATTCTGAAAGAGAAAAGAAAAGTGCCAGCCCATGTTGCCGAAGGACGCAAAAAATACGTTCAAATCCGCAAGGCGATACTGAAAGCACTGAAGGAGAACGGGAAAACCATTCCGCAAATTGCAATGGCTACGCAACTTCCTTCGTCGGAAATCACTTACTACCTGATGACGCTTCAGAAATTTGGGGAAGTTACCGTGGAAGGCATTGATGATATGGACGAATATTATATTTACCAACTGAAAAAGTAATGGCAACGATAAATCCTGAATTTGGTAAAGAATTAGAAAAATACGGCGCTTTCGATTTTAATGCCTGTTACAACTGTGGCACCTGCACGGCTATCTGTTCCCTGTCAACCGAAGAAGATTCATTCCCAAGAGAGATGGTGCGACTGAGTGCCATAGGAGATGAAGAAGATATTAAAGCATCGCTAAAACCGTGGCTTTGCTATTACTGTGGCGAATGCTCTTCCAATTGTCCGCGCCAGGCCAACCCCGGCGAACTGATGATGTCGCTCCGGCGATGGCTCACCTCAGTTTACGACTGGACCGGATTATCCGGACTATTATATAAATCATTACCAATAAGCATTATTGCTTTTATACTTACAGCCATTGCTGTTATCGGATTCAGCGCTTACGAAAATTTCAATTTGGAAAAGATCATGCACGTTGGCCATTATTTTGAGATGATAGCTATCGGTTCCGTATTTGCAATTATCCTGCTTCCTAACATTATCCGGATGTGGTGGTTTGTTATCGGAAAACCTAAAATAAAAGTTCCGTTTACCGCTTATTTCAAAGCATTGGGAGAGCTTTTCATCCATATGTTTACCCAAAAAAGAGCCTTGGGCTGCGACGATAACCAGTTCCGGTGGTTCGAGCATTTTATATTAGTCATCGGCTACTTAGCTTTGCTATTCACCACCGTTTTCCTCGATTGGTTTTCATCGGAGAGTATGTTTATCATCCTGCTGGGCTATGCCGAAAGCATTATCATCTTCATCGTTACCTTTGACTTTGTACGGAACCGCATTAATAAAAACAAAGAAATAAGCAAACATTCACAACCTTCCGATTGGTTCTTTGTAATCTGGCTGCTCCTGATGGGACTTACGGCTTTTGCCGTTCGTCTGTTCATAGATATTAATATTCTTGGACAGAATAGCTGGATGTACCTTTTTCACCTGATAGTTTTGGTACAATGGGCATTGATTATTGTTCCTTTCGGAAAATGGACTCACTTTTTGTACCGCTCTTTCGCCATATATTTTGCCAGACTGAAGAAAGAAAAATGATCATTACCAGGCGTTTTCATTATTAATGATTATCAAATACTTCAACTATAAGGCATTATTCTGTGTTTTTTAAATGGAATACTATTGTATCAGGAATTGCCGTTATAATAACATGTTGATATCTGCCGATACCCTTTTCAGGGTATCAGATAAACAGAACCATAATTAAAAATGACCCGGCTTAAAAATATCATTTCTCTGTTCCTGGTGTTTATATTCCTTGCACCAGTAACGATTAAGCTATTAGACAGTTCTTTTCATCATCACGATTATTTTATTGATGGTGTCAAAAACGAAAGCTATTTCCACGAAGATCATCATAAATGCCCCATCCCTGGTTTTGAGTTTTCTCTGTACTCATTAAACAAAATAATACCTGAAAAGCAAAAGCCGATTTATTGTGATAAGTTATTCGCAAACTACATTTCAAATCATTATTGCGATAGATCAAAATATTCATTTTTATTACGGGCACCCCCTTTAAATATTCACAATTAACTTTCTTTTTGGTGAACATCTAAAATTCACCCATTTTTTGTTGATGCAATCAGAAAACTGATTGCTCAAATGATCATATTGTGTAATATTTAAAAGTAAATTCAATGAAAAAACAATTATTGGCTTTATTCATTCTGCTGTTATGTTCAATGGTAGGATTCGCCCAAAAAACGTCAGATATACATGTAATGGGGCATGTAATAAATAAAAACTCAAAAGAATACATTCCATTCATCAATGTTTCGATAAAAGGAACAACCATAGGAACGGCAACAGATGCCACAGGTCATTATTTTTTAAAAAACCTGCCGTCCGGCAAACATACAATGACTGTAACTGGAATTGGATATAAACCCATTGAAAAAGAGATTGATTTGACTTCCATTAAAAGTTTGGAAATGAATTTTGAACTGGAAGAAGATGCGATAATGCTCGAAAATGTTGTAGTCTCAGCAAACAGAAATGAAACTAACCGCAGGGAAGCGCCAAGCATTGTGAATATTATAAGTCCCAAAATTTTCGATAATACTAATTCTGTATGCCTTGCACAGGGATTAAACTTTCAACCCGGATTAAGGGTGGAAACCAATTGCCAGAATTGCGGTTACCAGCAAGTAAGAATTAATGGTTTAGATGGGCCTTATTCGCAGGTATTAATTGATAGCCGCCCTGTTTTTAGCGCTTTAGCTGGCGTTTATGGCATCGAACAAATTCCGGCAAATATGATAGAAAGAGTGGAAGTAGTTCGTGGAGGTGGTTCCGCCATCTTTGGCTCCAACGCCATTGCAGGTACTGTAAACATTATCACCAAAGAGCCAGCAATCAATTCTGTAACATTAGCAAACACAACCTCTTTTATTTATGGTAAAACCCCAGATATCAATACTTCCTTAAATGCCTCGGTTGTTTCCGACGATTATAAAACGGGGATAATGATTTTTGGTTCAACAAGGCAAAGAAACTATTTTGATTATAATGGCGATGGCTTCTCGGAAATCACAAAATTAAATGTGAAAAACATCGGATTCAGAGGCTTTTACAAAACAACTAACTACAGCAAATTAACGATTGAATATCACAATTTATATGAGTACCGCAGAGGTGGAAATGATTTTGATTTACCTCCGCATGAAGCAGACATCGCAGAGCAAGCTGAGCATAACATCAATACCGGCAGTTTGAATTATGATATTTTTTCTAAGAATAATAAGCAACATTTAAATATCTATTCATCGGCTCAAATAATTGACCGTAACAACTATGCCGGAGCCCAGCAAGATCTGAATGCCTATGGAAAAACCGATGGTAAAACTTTGGTTGCGGGTATGCAATATACTTATTCAATGGATACCCTGCTTTTTATGCCGGCAGAACTCACCATTGGAACGGAATATAACACGGATAAACTTCATGATGAGATATTGGGATATAATCGGATAACCGACCAGACTGTAGATACCAAAAGTGCTTTTTTACAGAATGAATGGAAGAATAAGAAATTCAGCATTCTTTTAGGTGGTCGTTTTGATAAGCATAATTTAATCAAAGACCCGATTTTAAGTCCTCGCCTGAATTTGCGATATAATCCAAATGAAATCATTAGCCTGAGGGCAAGCTTTTCCAGCGGTTTCCGTGCTCCACAGGTATATGATGAAGATTTACACGGCTCTGCCATTGGGGGTGAAATTGCTTTTATTCAAAACAGTCCTAACCTGAAAACGGAGAAGTCGCAAAGCTACAGTGGTTCTGTTGATATAGACAAAATCTTTGGTAATGTTCAAACAGAAATACTTATAGAAGGCTTTTACACTAATCTGGATAATGTATTTCTGTTAAAAGAAATCGGGACGGATACCGCAGGAAATATAGTTCTTGAACGAAGAAATGGCTCGGGAGCGGTAGTAAAAGGAATAAACATTGAAGGCAAAGTTGTTCCTTCAAAAAATTTACAACTTCAATTCGGAAAGACTCTTCAAAAAAGCGAATATAAAGAAGCACAACAATGGAGTGATAACGAAAACCTAACCCCACAGAAGAAAATGTTTCGCTCACCCGATAATTATGGTTATTTAACAGCTTATTATCAGATTGTAAAAAATCTCAGTGTCTCCTTATCCGGAACCTATACAGGAAGTATGCTAGTTCAACATTTTGCAGGATACATAGCCGAAGACAGGGAGAAAAAAACTCCTGATTTTTACGATATGAACGTTAAGCTATCTTATGATTTTAAAATTAATACCAGTGCTACATTACAGCTAAATGCAGGTGTACAAAATATTTTCAACAGTTATCAAAACGATTTCGACAAAGGCGAATTCCGTGATGCAGGATATATATACGGGCCTGCGTTGCCAAGGTCAATTTCCTTTGGAGCTAAAATTATAATTTAATATTTAAAGAAACACCCTGCCATTTTGCAGGGTGTTTCTTTCTTGTCTTGTAATTACTTTTTAAAAATTGCCTTTTTTCAAAAAGGTAGCATGGCAATAATTTCATTTTATATCTATTGATAATGTTTTTACTTCCAAATGGCAATCTGTCCCGGATTTAATCCTGCACGAAATGAATATTTTTTCTTCCCTTGTTTATCAAAACAACATACCTCACCTGTATTGATAAATCCGTGCGCATCGCTAATGAATACATCACCTGAATACTTATCCACTGCTATGCTATACACGGTTTCTATTTCAGTACCATCGCTGATAAACTGATTACCGATAAGTTTCTCGTTTTTAACATCAATCAACATGATTTTTGAGCCGGAGCCAGTAATGTAATCATAATAGTAAACATAAGCCGTATCGCCGTTAATGGCGAGATTAAGTGCTTCCAGGTCGGGAAAGGTATATTTTAACTGGTCGGTTTTGCTGTCAATTACCTGGAGGCACATTTTTATTTTTCCGTAATTACCACGTGAGATTACGTATAAATCGCCATAATCATCGGCAACAATGCGATAAGGATTGATGCGAACAGTTATTTTTTTTATCTCGGTTTGTGTAGCTATATCAATTACCGACACGGTGCTGTCGTAATTCGGAGCATTCAAACCTCCGGAATTGGAAACATAAATTTTATCATTGGCAATTGCAATCCCATCCGGATTATTCCCTACATGAATGTAATTTTCTATTTCAAATGTAGTCGTATCCACTACAGCCACCGTTCCATCAAAATTACAAACATAAGCTTTCCCATGAGCAAAGGCAAGATAACGAGGCTGACGTGGAATATTACCATTAAAAAACGGAATTCTTTTTATACTTATCCCCGAAGCAGCATCCAGCACTTCCAACTGACTCGAAACATTAACTACAATATACATTTTACTTCCGTAAATGGCAATATCATTACCCGTATCACCCAGTTTACGACCATTTTTGATAAGAAAATAATCCGTTCGGGCGGTTGAATCGGTAAAATCGAAAAAAGTCAGGGAAGAATTATTCATATTGAAGAGTCCTTCATTAAGTACGTAAACAGCTTTAGCAGGATGATTACCGGATTGCGAATTGTCCGGAGCAGATGGTTCTTTTTTACACGAGGCAAACAAGAGCGGCAATAGCAGAAAGGGTAAAAAATATTTCTTTATCATATTCATATAAAAAGTTGTTGTTTTAATATACTACGGTTATGGCAAAAGCATAAGCGCGTCCCGGCATGGGGAAGCTTCTTATAACTTCATATTGTTTATTAAACAAATTGCTGATTTCCCCTTTCAGCCTTACAGAATATAAAGCTCTCTTTATTTCACAAAGCAGGGATACATCGCCTGTCCACCAGGAAGAAAGCATATTCTCATAAATATTTTCTCCAAGCACATAGCGATAGCCATTATACAATGCGTTATAACTTAAAGAAAAAGAACGATAGGTTGCGGAAGCCCTTGCAGAAAATGTTTCATAAGGAATATACGGGATCTGTTGATTATAGGTGGACGAATTTTTATCTGTGATATCGGTAGCCTTCTGGTAAGTATAATTACACGAAAGGGTATAGCTAATATTCCATAGCGGGCGGGTTTTTATGTCACACTGCAATTCTGCACCCCGAATATCTACTTTGCTAATGTTCCGCATCGACCAAACAAAAAGATTCTTGGTAGGAACAGCCACAATTTTATCCTTTACATAATTATAAAAAGCATCCGCTTTCAGCGACACATAATCTATAAAACCAAAATTACAGTAAGCTGTCAGTCCGAGGTTGTATTCCCTGGCATATTCAGGGTTCAGTTTATTGTTTCCCACAAGGGTATAATATAAATCATTGAAAGTAGGCATACGGAAGATGTCCTTGTACAGAAACCGTATTCTAAGCGAAGGAAAGTCCATCAGCTTGTACCCAGCAGAGAACGAAGGACTGAGAACGCTTCGCGAAGGCGCAGATTTTCCCTTTTCTGTTTCGTCGTGCACCAACGTAGCAAGCAGGTTGCCGTTACATTCTATTCTGCTACGGGAATACTGCAGGACAAAAACATTAAGAAAAGAATAACGGGTCGGGGTAACAAAATCATCCAAATTAGCATCCAGCTTATTTATAAAGAAATCAGAAGCCAATGATAAACGAAGCGAATCAATCGGTTTCCAGGCAACAGCCTGCGAGAAATAATATTCCTGCTGAAGATAATGATTATACAATTTCCCGCTTGTATTCAGGTAGTCAGGGTCAAGATAGCGTAGCCAGTTACGCGAAAACTTTAGGTTGGTAAGCCATTCCCAGTGTTTTTTATTGTTGCTGCGGAACTGAAGATTGGCAAAAAAATCGCTGTTCCAAAGCCGTTGCGAGGCAAAAGGATTGTAATAAATTACTGCACCCGGTAATCCCCTTTCCGAATTGTAATAATATAGTTTTAGCGAAAGCTTAGAACTGTCACAAAGTACAGAAACCACACTTCCGTTAATATTTAGTGATTCTATATCAGAATTTTTCCGTTTTTGCGTAGAATCATGGTTGTTACCATAGTCTATTTTTACCGGATAATCTCCGGCAGCGCTGGTATAATCGAAGGAAAAATCAGAATAGGTCGTCTTGTTCCAACGATTTTGTATGGTAAGAACCGGATTAAAAAGACCGAAAGAGCCTGCTTTTATTCCGGCTTTTACATTAATATTTTTATTGATAAAGGCAGGTTTTTCTGATTGTATGCTGATGATGCTCGCTGATGCGTAATAACGTGCAGGCAGACAAATGGAAGAACTCTGTCCAATAATCAAAGACACATCGTCGGAATTTCCCGTAGAGACCTTTCCAAGGTCAATTTGTCCGGTAGCCATGTCGCTGAAAGGTACGCCATCCATGAATACACCTGTATGATTGGCTCCCAAACTTCGTACCATCACCGTTTTTAAGCCACCTATACCACCATAATCTTTGAGAGTAACCCCTGAAAAAGTCTTAATGGCATCGGCAGCAGTATTTCCGGCGATCCTTTCCAGCTCAATTTTGGTAAGGGTTTGCATGGGAGTTATTGACTTGTCTTTAAGCGGTGTTTTTGTGCCGGTTATTTCCACGCCTTTTAGCCGGAGCGTATCTCTTACCGGTTTTTGAGCAAAGGATATTCCATGATCCAAAATGATGCATAAAAGAATCACAAACCGGCAGTTCATTCTAATTATTGGTTTATAAGCTAGTATTCAAAAAAATCAGAAACTCTGTACTTATGGCATTTATATAATATACAGAGTTCCTGAACAACGGGGAAAAGAATTATTTTTTAATTAGTTTAACTGTTTTCATCTCTTTTCCCTTTACTATTTTCAGCAGATAATATCCGGGGTTTAATGAAGAAGTATTGAGCATAAAAGATGCGCTGGTACATTTCTGGTTCCATAATTGCTTCCCACTGATATCGAACAACGAGATTTCACATCCTTTGGCATTATCCAGACAACAATGATCCGTAAACGGATTAGGATATACACGAACATCTGTTTTTGCAAGCGGATTATCTTTAATACCCGACGTGCCTCCCTGAAGCACGGTTAAATTATCCATGCAAAAATAGGCAGGAGTATTTATTCCGTATAAACCGGCATCAGTTGATTCAACATAAAAATCCAACTTGGCTACTTCTTCCAGCGATGAAAGGTCTACCCACCGCCAGTCTTTAACCACATAATCCTGTGAACTATCTTCAAAACGATAATCGGCAAGATAATAAATCACGGAATCGGTAATGGCATTCTGGCTATCATATCCGCGCACGATCAAACGGTACCAATCCGGATCGTTGCCTGTAGCTCCTCCAAATTTTTTGGCATAACCATCTCCGTTAAGAATGGAAAGAGCCGTATACGTATCATTCGTAACATAAAAACCGGAGACACGGTGAGTATTATTGTTGTTAAAAGAAATCACTGAAGGAATAGATGCATAGTTATTCATCCAGTCAGTGGCAACATAACATACGGCATAATTGGTAGAATCACCATCCACGCCGGCAGTTTCCAGAGCATCCCTTGTATAGGCACTGTACTGGTTGGCAGAACCTGCCGTTACCGTATCGTTCATCGAACTGTAAGCAAAGCCATTCCATGAAGAATATGTATTGTCGTAAGTATTGGAAAAATGGGCAACCCCGTTATTGAATCCGCCGGTTCCATCGGAACCGTTCCAGTAAGAATTGGCGCCTAAAGTCAAATCGTTAAACGTAGATACAAGATAAGGTGTTCCGGCATGGATAATCCCTACAGCATCTAAGTCAAAGCCACAGGAATAGTATGGTGTTGGCCAGGGATCGTTGACTTTATGCCCCTGCGAATCGTAAGTACAATAGGGTTCAAGAATATTTCCGACCACATCAACAATTTTCACAAAGCGGACATTATTAATATCAAGGTTGGCGGAATCGGCCAATTCGGCCAGATCGAAAGGAGTACCATAACCCTGACGGTATTTCCCTGCAAGGTTATTAATCTTGGTAGGATCCAATCCATCAAATCCACCGATCTGGGTAGATTCCTGTGTCAGTGATACCGATGGAAACCTTACGAAATGAGTACCATCGGAACTTACTTCCACAAAAGCAAGTTCGAGGAAGGTATCGCTGAAACCATTTTCAAACACAGCAAAATCGAATCCATCCCCGTTAACAATGGGGCGATCAAAAGTAAGGATGGCAGAACCACCATCACCTAAACTTGCTATATCCATAGAACTTTCCTTTGCCTGTCCCAAAACAATGGAAGGCGTTCCAAAAGAAGCATGATTATAACCTCCGTAAGTTATAGTAGGATCATCTATTTGGATCAATCCTCTGTGAACCTCACAACCCGTAGTCCAGGATTGAAAAATGGCAGAATCCCATTTAATGGCCGTAGAGCCTTCCTGTCCGGCAGCAGGAGGATATTGGGCAAACAGCAAAATGGCTGAAAAAGTCAGTAAAACTGATAGCGTAAATTTTTTCATTGTATTGTATTGGATTTGATTAAGTTATTATTGATAAAATAAAAATTATATTTTCTAAGAAATGGTACGCCGACTTTGCAATGCAGGAACCCGACTTTGAAGAAATTCAAATAAACCAAATAACAACCCGGTATAAACCAGGTCGCCGATAAGAGTATGGGAAAAGAATGGAAGTCCGGCTACGTAACAAGCCATTAGTCCTGCCTGAGTATGTGGATACATGGCAGTGGAGAACCATACGCCGAAATTGGAAACAATAAAGAACAATACAGATGCCGAAAGGCTTGCCACAAGCATGTTCTGTACTTTCACTTTTCGGATAAGAAGACCCGACAGCAAAACGATGAGTGCAAAAGTCCCGTAAGTGAAATAAAAACCGTCGTAAAACAACACAAACTGGTGGTAATACGAATAGTTAAGCAATATATCGCTCAGCCATAGCGAAACAAGCGGAACAAGATAAGCCATATATCTTTTGGAATAATAGATTCCACCAAACAAGGCAATGGCTGCTACTGGTGAGAAATTGGGTGGATGGGGCAACAAGCGGCATAGTGCCGTTATCGCAATGATAAACGCAATCATCCCGTTGCGAAGATGCAGATTTTTCTTCTTTTTCATAACTAATACATTTTAAGTTAATTATGTTTATTTTAATATTTCCATAATCACATTGCTGTTTACAAGCTAACAAATAGCCATCAACACAATGGTAACTCAAATGGGAAAAAGAGAAGAAAAATAAAGAATGACAAGGTATATATATCCTTTATCCTTCGCCTTTCACCCGAAAGCTACGAATTGTTACATGCGGCAGGTCTTCTGGCTTGTTCTGTTTTAATCATGGCCTTCCCATCCCGAATACTCGGGACAGTGGCAGGAGGAGTGATTAAAACCTGATAGAACTTACAGCTACGGGGATAGCTCCTGTTTTCCACAGGATTCCCTTTTAATCGGTTAAGAACCGTATGCAAAGGCAAAAATACACTTTTTATTGAGTGCTGCTAAAAAAATAATAAAAACTGAAAATAAGTTAATTTACAATTAATGGATTCTCATGGCTCCTAAATCCAAGCTGAAAAAATTGAGAAGATTGATGGTGTTTTTGGAAAAATTTACACTACTATAATAATAAGGTATTCCCCACTATGAGCATAAAATTTTCCACAGCCGTATTTAATAGATTTTCTCTATATTTGACCTATCAATTAATTTTTCGTTAACATGCCTTTACGTTTTCATAAAAAACCGGTTATTTGGATTAGCAGCATTGCTATACTGATAGTTATCTTACTTTCAGTAGCATTTCTGTGGTTTACGTCCCATCATCACCAAAATGAAAAATATAAAACCGAAAAAGCAAAATTGAATAAAATTTTCGATTCAATTAATTCGATTTACTGGAAAGACATCAATAAAAGTCTTCTTCTTTCAAACCAGGCGATAGACTTTTCGAAAAAAATTGGCGACAGTAATGCCTTTGCCCATGCCCTGTTTTATAAATCGGTTTGCTATTTTTATCTCGGAAGGGAAGACAGTACTTTGTTATTGTATAATCAAGTGCATAAAATTTCAGAACGTCTGCATAATGATACACTTACAGCCAAAATAAAAAATGGAATTGCCAATTATTACTGGAGAAAAGACAACTATTATCAGGCAATGATTTACTTTACGGATGCGCTGAATATCTCGGAGCGGCTGGACGATAAAAAGATTACCGGTATGGTATTAAATGGACTGGGAATCATTAATAAATCTTTGGAGAATTATGATATTGCCATCACTCACCTGGAAAAGTCAAAAAAGATATTTTCCGAACTCAATCAGCCTCATACGGTAGCTATTGCAAACCTGAACATCGCTAATTGTTACATGGGGAAAAAAGACTATGCCAGAGCATATTTGTATCTTCAAAATGCCTTAAAAACATTTCTCCGTTTAAAAGATTCCGTTCAGATCAATGGCACCTTTATTAATCTTGGCAATGCATGTAAAAATTTAAAGAACACCTCCGAAGCGCTTAAGTATTATAACCTAGCATTGGATTATTCAAAACGAATAAAAAATCAGGAGATGTTAAGCACTTCGCTGCTGAATATCGGAATAATCTATCTTGATGCCAATAAGATTGAACTATCGAACGATTTTTTAAAAAAGAGTCTTGATATCTCTGCCAACATCGGATCGAAAAGCGGAGAAATGAATGCCCTGCTTTCGTTGTCGGATAATGAACAAAAGAAGGGGGATGTTGCCTTGTCGTATGATTACTATAAAAGATACATTCAGGTAAAAGATAGTTTTATTAACGGCGATACCCGGAAAAAAATAGCCGAACTGCAATGGAAATACGATTTTCAGAAAAAAGAATATGAAACGGCTCTGATTCAAAAGAAATATGAATTAAAAAAACGGCAATACTTAAGCCTGATTCTGCTTTTTATTTTATCTATCATTACCCTGTTGGTTATCGGCAGAAATATTAATAAAACTGTTAAGCTAAAGGGGTTGGAAAATAAGTATTTACAAAATAAAATTGAAGCTGACGAAAAAATAAATACCTTGGAAAAACTCAGATACCAGGCCGAAATAGAAGCGAAAAACAAAGAATTGACCACCTCTTCGCTTCAACTAGTTAATAAGAATGAAATCCTGTCTGACATTTCGGCAATGATTGATAACTTTTTCAAGGCAAAATCAATGGATGAGATCTCTTACAGCAGCCTTAAAAAAGTTATCAAAGAAAATCAGAATCTGGATAAAGACTGGAAGCAGTTCAAGGAATTATTCGAAAAAGTACATGTGGATTTCTTTTCCAAGCTAAAAACAAACTGTCCGGATTTGACAGAAAGCGAGTTACGCTTGTGTGCTTATATCAAAATCAACCTCCGGGCCAAGGAAATTGCACGTATACTCAATTTAAGCGCTGATAGTGTGAAGGTTTTCCGCCACCGCCTAAGGAAAAAGCTAAATCTCCCCCCGGAAACCAGCATCGAAGATTTCGTCAGAACCATCTGATGGAAGATTTCTGGATTTTCAGTAGCCGGAATAACCATTTATCGCCAGAATTTTTATTTCGTTCCCCTAAATTTTCGCCCCATTTTTTCTGATCAATAAATAAAACACTGTTTACATGTGCTTTATTTAATTTTTTTCCTATATATTATTGCTTGCGTTGTTCCCCATTTGTTAACCTCCAAAATTAGGCTGCCCGCTTTATTCAGATTTTCTTTGTATCCGAAATAAATAAAAAGCGCCCTTCATGTTGGCTCTTTTTGTGACTAAAAAAATTATTTACGGATGATTTTACAAAACCAAACTAATTATTAATAACAAACCATTAATTTTATGCAATGATGAAAACAAATGTACGCTTATTGCTTCTTAAGGTCTGTCTGATCTTAATAGCACTGGGAATGAGTGTTTCCACTTATGCTCAGAAAAACAAATCTTCCGGTAGCAGAACGTTGCTGCCATTTACCGAGGACTGGTCGTCCTACAGTTTTGCCACCAATGGCTGGACTTTTGACCCTGAATCCTCCACCTGCTGGGTAATTCAACAAAATTTTGGTAACCCATTACCAACTGCCGAATTTAATTACTATGCATTACCATTTGGAGCTTATGAAACTTCATTAGTTTCACCTTCGTTAGATGCTACAGCATTGACCGGAAACAATCTCATTTTAAAATATAATTATTATAAGGATAGCCCCGGCAGTTGGACAACCGACAGCATGGCTGTGGAAATAAACAATGGAAGCGGATGGCAAAGACTTTCCGTTTACGGCGGCGGCGATGGAGACCAATGGATAATTGGTTCTGCCAACATTTCATCCTTTGCTGTGGGAAATAATTTCCAGATTCGTTTCCGTTGCTTTGGTCCTACGGATGCCCATTATAAGTGGAGAATGGACAATATACAGATTTACCAGGCTCCTGCCGGAATCGGAAATATCGCTGGTACAATTACTAAGCAAATGAACGGTTCTCCCATAAAAGGGGTAACCGTGGTAGCAAGTAATACACAATCAGGAAAACATATCACTACTACATCTGACAATGGAACATACATTTTCAACGGACTGGAAACAGGAGATTATACTATTACCTGCACAAAATACAACTATACTACAGTTAACGACAATGTTACCATTACTGCAAATCAGACAACCACAAAGAATTATCAAATGGTGGAAATTCTTCCATCCCTGTTAATTGAAGATTGGTCATCTCAAAGTTTTGCAACCAACGGCTGGACATTTTCTCCCAATCAGGGGAATTGGCAAATTGACAATTATTATGGGAACCCTGTTCCCGGCATCTCTTTTTCTAACCAACCTGCACTTACCGACTATGAATATTCATTGGTATCCCCTTCAATAGATGCGACATTATTAACAGGTAATATCATTTTGAAATACGATATTATGCTGTATAATTTTGATCCTTCAACGCTCGAAAATTTGGCTATAGAAGTTTATGACGGTACAACATGGCAAACCATTAAACAATTTAACAACACTGCCGGTAGTTTCGACTGGATAAATGACTCCTTAAACATTACATCCATAACAACAGGGCACATTTTTAGTGCCCGTTTCCGAGCTTACGGACAAAATTCGTCCATGAATTATTGGATAGTTGATAATATCCGAGTTTATGAAGGCGAAGTAGGTAGTGGTAACATAGCCGGTACAGTAACTTTGGCATCTAATGGTTCTCCCATAGAAGGAGCTACAGTAACACTAAACAATACACTACTCGGAACCTTTTCGACTACTACGGCTGCTGATGGTACTTATTCTATCAATAATATTACAGAAGGAAATTATGCCATAAGCTGTGTAAAAAACGGATATACTGTAATTAACGACAATGTAACCATTACCCCTAATCTAACATTGACCAAAGATTTCCAGATGTCCGTTCCTACCGTTCTGTTGAACGAAAGCTGGTCATCTTATAACTTTACAACCAATGGCTGGACTTTTGATCCTGAATCCTCAACCTGCTGGGTAATTCAGCAAAATTTTGGAAATCCATTACCATCTGCCGAATTCAATTATTATGCATTACCATTGGGGGCTTATAATACCTCGTTGGTATCGCCTTTGTTGGATGCCACAGCATTGACCGGTAATAATCTTATTTTTAAATACAATTACTATTGGGAAAACTCAAGCCTATGGACAACCGATAGCCTTGCAGTTGAAATAAACGATGGAAGCGGCTGGCAAAGAGTTACGGCTTATGGAAGCGGTTCCAGTGTAGGTACCGGTGATCAATGGATAACTAATTCATTTAATATCTCATCACTTGCATCAGGGCATACTTTCCAGGTTCGTTTCCGTTGCTTTGGTTCTACGGATGCCCATTTCGAGTGGAGAATAGATAACATACAAATTTATCAGGCTTCCGCCGGGACCGGAAATCTTGCCGGTACCATTACCAAACAGTCGAACGGAACTCCAGTAAAAGGAGTATCTGTTGTAGCAACTAATGCACAAACAGGAATACATACTACTACAACAACTGACGACGGAACGTATAGTTTCAACGGGCTGGAAACAGGAGATTATTCCATTAATTGTACGAAATTTAACTACATGACAATCTCTGATAATGCTACCATTACCGCAAATCAGACTACCACAAAAGACTACCAGATGGTCGAAATTCTTCCTTCTCTGTTGCTGGAGGATTGGTCATCCAATAGTTTTACAAGCAACGGCTGGACATTTTTACCAAGTCAGGGAAACTGGGGTATTCTTGCTTGGGGAAATCCTTCTCCTGGAGCTGTATTCCTCTGGAATCCAGAAATTACCAATTATGACTATTCTTTAGTCTCTCCTACGATGGATGCAACAACCTTAACGGATAATATTATCTTTAAATACGACATCAGTCTCGATAATTACGATCCTGCCACCCTCGAAAATATGGATGTAGATGTTTATGACGGAACAAGCTGGCAAACGGTCAAGCAATATAATAATACTGCCGGCAGCTTTGCCTGGTTAAACGATTCGATAAATATTACGTCCATGATTACAGGACATACCTTTAACATTCGTTTCCGCGCTTACGGACAAAATTCTGCTAATCTTAATGGTTGGGGAATTGATAACATCCGCGTTTATGAAGCAGGCGTAGGTAATATTGCCGGTATGGTAACCCAAACCTCAAATGGTGCTCCTATTGAAGGTGCTCTGATTAGTTTAAACAATAGAATGTATTCCACTACTTCTGATGCCAACGGAAATTATACCATCAATGGTGCTATTTCCGGGTCTTATTCTATTACCTGTGTTAAGAACGGCTATATTACCTATAATGATAACGTAACCATTCCGACTAATCAGACACTGACTAAAAATATTCAGTTAGCTATCGGAAACCTTTTTGTGGTAAATCCCGATACCGTTAACATGGAAGTTCCTGCCGGGCAAACGATCTCCCGTGAATTAGCCCTTACAAATTATAGTAATAACCCATTTACATGGAATGCAACGATTAATTTTAATGAAAACAAAGGCACTTCTGAACATAATCTCTGGGATACTCTATTCAATTTTAACGCAGCAGGAGACAATCTCTTGGAATCTGATGGTGAATATATCTATACTTGTCGCCGAAATTTTTCATCATTCCGGAAATACGACAAGAATGGTAATTTTCTTGATGAATTTAGTATAACTAATTGTTGGTCATGGGGTATGGTTTATGACGGGCAATATTTTTATACAGTAAATAATGGTACCGACATCTATCAGATAGACATGAATACTCATGAAAATCTTGGTGATATATCAACACCCATTGCATATCTCAAAGGCATAACCTGTGATCCGCAAACCGGTAATTTCTGGGTTAGCGACGAACACAGTATATACTTAGTAGATCGTAGCGGAAATATCCTGAAAAGTGACGGTTTAACCGGATTAACGAACATCAGAGGTTTAGCCTATGATTCCTGGACTCCCGGCGGGCCTTATCTGTGGATATCTGATATTACAGGTAATGGCGGCATTTATCAATACGGCATTACAGCCGGAAAATTAACCGGTATGATGCACGGAAATGGCACTCTTGACATGTGTATGTCCGACAAGATTGTCCCCGGCAAAGTAACATTGATAGGTTTTGTTCCTACGGGTGGTATTAGTGGAAAAATTATAGGTTACGATATGGGTGCTTCTTCTACTTCTGCTCCCTGGGCAAAAATTACTCCTGCTACCGATACCATTCCTGCCGGCCAAAGCCAGACAGTAACCGTTACCTTCGACGGAAATTATCTGCCCCAGCAAAAAGACTTAACCGTTACCGGTGAAATCCATTTCACGTCCACACCTAATGTGGGTTCTCCCGTTATTCCGCTCAATATGACCATTGCTGGTGAAATTGCCGGGAGATTAAACGGAATCGTTTCTCATGGAAATATCCCTGTGGAAGGCGTAACTGTAAAAGCTTACCGTAAGGAAGCTCCGGTTTACATTTATAGCACAACTACGGGTACCGACGGCAACTATTCTTTTCCTTCTGCCGGATTCGGGACTTATGATATTTATGCTTCTAAAGACGGATATAACCCCTATTCTGCAAGTATTACGGTAACCGGTGGACAAACCACTACCCAGAACATAAGCCTGCTTGCTCCTGTGATGGTTACTAATCCGTTAATCATAAACGATTCTGCTACTGCCGAACAAGTTAAAACGACTACTTTACATATCGCAAATAACGGAGACGGCATGTTAACATGGAATGGTACAGTATTCCAGACTATCAGCCAGCAAAAGGTTTTTATCCCTGCAAGTAACGACCAGTTTGAAAAAAGAATTGAAACTACCTCTATCCTGCAGTCACCTGTTACCAGTGCGAAAATACCTGCTGGTTCTTCCAGAGATTTAACGGGAGCTTCTGTTGCTTATGGATTTGATAGCCGTACCGGTGGAAAAAGCACTTTTCTGAAGTTTAACCCTGAAAATCCTTCGGATACTAATGTAATTGCAAATCTTATATTCCCATCGGAAAATTCACCGACTGGTGGAACCTTCGATGCAACCAGTGCCGATTCGATGTATATCATGAATATGACAGATGACGGAGTAAGAATCTATCTCAGAAAAATAGATGTTACTACCGGTAATTACAGAATGTTAGGCCGGATATTTATCAGCGATTACCAGACTCCTACAGGACTTACCTGCGATAAAACCACGGGCATAATCTATGCCGCCTCAACAGGAGTGAGCGCTTTACAATCTTATATTTACAGGATTGATCCGGTTACTGGTGCAAACACCTGTATCGGAGCTACCAATATCCCTTGTTTAATCAGTATTACTGTTGATGGAACCGGTCAGATGTATGGTTATGATCTTGAATACGACCAGGCTTATAAGATTGACAAGGAAACCGGAGCCTCCACATTGTTGGGCTCTATCGGATTCGATGCCAACTATGCCCAGGGATTTTGCTGGGATCCGGCTACCGATATGATTTATATGTCGGCCTACAATGCAATAGCCGGACCTGAAATGCGTATTTTTGATAGAACTACCGGAAACACCAGCCTGATAAGTGCATTGCCTGGCGGAATAGGCGGACTTGCCTTTGCCGGAATAGCTCCCCAGTGGCTCAACATGGAACCCAAAAATGGAACTATTGCACCGGGTGAATCACAGGATGTAACCGTTACTCTCGACGGTAACTACGTTCCTTACCAGAATCAGAAAAATTTTGTTCTGAACGGGAACATCGCTCTGTCGCCCTTGCCGGAAATTGGCAATATTACCCTTCCGGTAACCTTTAAAATTATCGGCAATATAGGATTATTGAGCGGTACGGTAACACATGCAGGTGCACCGATGGAAGGAATACCTGTAAAAGCCGTCCGCGAAGGAAGTCCCGTATACACATACAACATAGTAACCGGTGCCGACGGAACGTATACTTTCCCTGATATGATGTATGGAAACTATACAGTTACAGCTACCCGGGAAGGTTACAATCCCTACTCAACTTCCGTATACGTTGCCGGAAACGGACAGCCAACGGTTCACAATATTGTTCTTACTAATCCTACCATGGACCTGAATGTTTCATCCATTTCCGAAAGCATTGATTTTGGACAAGTAATGACGGTTCCGGTTACCATTACCAATAACGGTGACGGTCCGTTAACATGGAATGGTATTGTAAATACCGATAACAAAATGAATGATTTTTCCATCCCGGCAAGCGATGGTAATTTCCCGCACGGTACCTCGCCCTTATCTCTTGGACGTGTGCCGATATCCAGTCATAAAATCTCTTCTTCTGATAATGTTACCGATTTGCTGAAAGGAGTAAATGCTTATGCCTTCAATATTGATAACGATTACAGACTTTTCTCCTTTAATACATCTGATCCATCTCTGGAAAATTATATAGGAAACCCTATCAGCGAAGCATACGCAGGCGCTTTTGATGCAGAACATGAAAATTTTATGTATATTGTAGATTCATATAATTCTGGTCATTTACTGAAGGTGGATGTTACTACAGGTACAGTACTACAGGATATAGGTTATCTTGCTCCTGTATATAGCGGTCAAACCTGGACAGGAATCTCATTCGACAAAACGACCGGTATTTTGTATGGTGCTTCTACCGATTTGGCAGATTCGTACATTTATACCATTAATCCGGAAACAGCAGAAACTAACTGGATTGGAATCAACTCAACCGGTATACCCGGACTGATTGACATTACCATTGATAATAAAGGACAAATGTATGGTTATGATATTGTAGATGATAATGCGTATAAAATTGATAAATCCACCGGTGTTGCTACAGTACTTGGTTCTATCGGTTTTGATGCCAATTATTCACAAGGTATGGGTTACGATCCTGTAAATAATCTTATTTATCTTGCTGCCTATAACGATTCCAATGGAGAAGCTGAGCTTCGTATTATGGATCCTGCCAATGGTAATACTAAACTTGAAGGAAGTTTTAGTGCTACCGAAGTAGATGCATTGGCATTTCCTGGAGCTGTAATCAACTGGTTAACCATTAGCCCCAAAACAGGTACTATACCTGCGGGCGCTTCGATGGAAGTTACCGTTACTTTGAATGGAAATTATATCCCTCCTCAGAAAAATAACACGCTGACAGGAAGCATTAATTTTACTTCCGATCCTAATGTTGGTACGGTTACTATTCCTGTTACCCTTGTTGAAAATGGTAATGATGGTGTACTTACCGGTACCGTGATTCATGATGGTGTTGCTGTTTCTGATGTTACAATAACGGCTGCTAAAACAGGTTATGAATATACCGCCACTACAGGAAATGATGGTGTATTTACTTTCCCGCAGATTTTGGTGGGCTCCTATGAAGTTACGGCTGAAGCTACAGGTTACAATCTCTACTCCACAACGGGTGTTGTAATTACCGGAAATCAAACCACTACCTTACCCATTGTGCTCACCACTCCTGTTATGAACATTAATCCATCGTCACTTATCGTTACTGTTCCTGCCGGACAAACTACCGATCAAACTATTACTATCGGTAATCCGGGCGATGGCGACCTGGAATGGAATGCTACTTTCCAGATAAATAACAAACAGCGGATTTCTATTCCGGCAAGTGATGGTAATTTTGAACACGAACCGGCATTCTTTGGCCCTGCTCCTTTAGTAAAGAAAACTACAGCAACAACCAGTTCGTTGAAAGAATTATTGAGAAGTACAACTGCTTATGCATTTGATATTAATAACAATAAGTTTTTCTCATTTGATACGGATAATCCTGCTGATCCAACCATTATCAGTTCGATTTCTATTGCTCCTTTCGGTGGTACATTCGATGAAATTCATGCCGATTTTATGTATGTTGTTGATTACAATGACGGCAAAATAAAGAAAGTTGACGTAGCCACAGGTAATATAACCATAGTTGGATCCGCCGGTTTACAAAGCGGTGATACCCCAACGGGCTTAACCTGTGATAAAACAAACGGGACCTTGTATGCATCATCTACCAATGGAAGCGAGTCTACGATTTACACTATTGATCCTGTTACGGGTGCAAGTACAATAATTGGCGCCACAGGAATTCCTGTATTGATAGATATTGCTGTTGATGGTAACGGTCAGATGTATGGTTATGATGCCTCCGGTGATAATGCTTATAAAATTGATAAAGCTACGGGTGTATCTACATTTATAGGTTCTATCGGATTCGATGCAAGTTATGCACAGGGCATGGCCTGGGATCCGACAAGCGACAATATTTATCTTGCAGGTTTTAATGTTGCAACTTCAGCAGGCGAATTGCGTATCCTCGACAGGGAAACCGGAAATACTTCTCTGGTAGGGTCATTTGCCGGAGAAACGGATGGGCTGGCATTCCCTGGCGGTGGCTCATGGCTTTCGGTTGATCCGAAACATGGTGTGATTCCTGCCGATAATTCACAAAATGTAACGGTTCATTTTGATGCTACCGAACTTGTTCTCGGAGTATATACCGCAAGCATTACCCTTACTTCCAATCCTGACGTAGGTACGGTTACCATTCCTATAACGCTAAATGTTGTTAATCCAGGCCCTCAGCCAACCCTGACTATTGGGACAATTACCGATGCGCAAGCCGGTGCAATTTTTGTTCCGGTACATGCTGCCAACATCGTTAATATGGGTTCATTCCAGTTTACTATTGAATATGATCCATCATTGATGATTTATACCGGTACTTCTAACTGGTATACAGGAATCGACGCCGTTACCATTGGGAACCCTGCTTCCGGTAAGCTTACCTTTGTCTGGGCTGCCGATGCTGAAGGCATCAACATCCCCGATGGTAATTTCTTTAATGTTGACTTTACCTGGATGGGTTCTACGTTAACTTCTCCGTTAATCTGGAACGATAATCCGACGCCACGGGAATTTACCGATTATGATGGTAATATTTTTATTCCGACCTATATTAATGGTTCCATAACCGGCGGTAACCCGACTCAGCCTGTTTTATCCGTTACCCCAGCTAATCAGGATGTAACAGCCAATGCGGGTACTACAACTTTCGTCGTAGCCAACACTGGCGTTGGCACAATGAATTATACTGCAGCTGTTACCACCGGAAATGACTGGCTGACGATAACCAGTGGAGGAAGCGGAGTAAATACAGGAACTATCAATGTATCTTATACTGAAAATACTTCAACTTCACCAAGGACAGGAACGATCACCGTTACCGCTCCCGGAGCCACCGGAAGCCCGGTACAGGTTACCGTTACCCAGGCTGCAGCTTCTGTTCCGGCAGCCATTGTAACCATTACCGATACAACTACGCTGGTATCAGGTCTGTTTGTTGTTCCGGTACGTGCTCAGAATATTACCAACATGGGATCATTCCAGTTTACTATTGAATACGATCCGTCGATTATTTTATTCGACAGTATCACCAATTGGCATGCGGGTATTGATGCCGTAACCACAGGTAATCCTTCGGCAGGTCATATCACATTTGTATGGGCGGCCGATTTGAATGGAATCAACATTGCCGATGGTAATTTCTTTGATATTAATTTTGATTGGATAGCTTCCGATGTAATCCAGACTCAGGTTAACTGGAGTGATAATCCGACTCCACGTGAATTTGCCGATTACGACGGGAACATCTTTGTACCTATGTACAACAACGGTACGGAAACCGGACCTGACGGTATACCTGAAATCGGATCTTCATCCATTAAGGTATTTCCGAATCCGGCTACCGATGTTGTTAATATCACAGTATCCAACGACATCAGCACAGTTCAGGTGATGAATTATTTAGGTATGGTTGTTTATTCTGAAAATATTGCTCAGGAAAAGACCATCATGCTGAATACTTCCCGTTACAGTGCTGGTAATTATCTTGTACGGTTTGTTACCAACAGTGGACAAACGCTGATTAAGAAAATGGTGATAATTAAATAACTGATTTTGTAAGTAAATTAAGTTTGTTTGAAAAGGGGGCTCATGGGAGCCCCTTTTATCACTAATGTATAAGAAAAAAATACTACTTTATATGATTTAACCAAGTTAATTATAGTAGTAATTCTCAATATCATAAACAGCGGAAGCCGAAAAGCTGGAAAAGAGTAGGCAATAATTTAATTCCTTTTATCATGGCTGTACAAAACAAAATCTCGCAGCAAGTTGACCCTGCAACGATAACCACAGCCAAAACTAAAGTTGGTGAATTGGCAGGCTTATTCCCTTACCGGATAAGTCAAACCGAGGATGAACGAAAAGGTGGGTTAAAAATAGGGTACAAAGTCCTGGGATGGCTTGATCTGGTCTTTACGTATATGGACCAGAATTCCAATCTTATCCCTAATTACCTCGACAAGGCAGAAGCCGATAAAGATTATACCGGCCAGAAAGCTATTTTTGAGGTAGTGCATGCCGCCCAACCCATAGTGCAATCGTTGGAAGATACTGCCACATTAATGGCTCAGGAATCCCTTCAGGCGGCGTTGCTTTTTTACAATGCAGTGAAGATGGCCTCCAAACAAGGTGTTCCGGGAGCCAAGGATATTTACGACGATCTTAAACGTCGTTTTCCCGGTGGCAAACCTCCCGACAGCACTCCCGAAAATCCGGATACCAAACAGTAAAGAGGTTGGTTTTATCCTAATGGGTCAACAAAAGTAAAGGGGCAAAAGTTTTGCCCCTTTACTTTTTCAGGAAATTCATCCGGATATTCTCCATTGGTAGCTACACCCTTATTCATCTGTAGTTTTACCTTTGTTTGTTTGTATCCATACCACATTCTCATTAGGCTATCAGCCTTCCCGGTTTGTATAATCGCCTTCCTCTACTATACTGTTACCACAAAACATTTGTATCATAGACATGCCATGACTGTACCGTTAGTACATTTCTGCCAGGGTATAAGTATAGTTATGATGCATCACCGGTACAAGCGATCTGTATGTTAATTACAAATCGCTTGTATCAAAAGGATACTTTACTTATCCTGTTATCACTCTTTTGGTAGGGTATAATCTCCGTCATGATTATCTCAAAAACAGTTCGCCTGTATTATTTGAAGTCTAATAAAACGGAATAATGATAGCCTGCAAATGAAGATAAAAATAAAGAATGAGAATTGGAATTACCCTTCTTTATCCATCGCCTTTTACCCGAAAGCTATGCGGCAGGTCTTCTGGCTTGTTCTGTTTTAATCAAAGCCTTCCCATCCCGAGTACTCGGGACAGTGGCAAGCGGAGTGATTAAAAACCTGATAGAACTTACAGCTACGGGGATAGCTCTGTTTTCCACAGGATTCCCTTTTAATCGGTTAAGAACCGTATGCAAAGGCAAGAATACATTTTTCTTTTACTTCGTTGCGGCAATAAAAAAATAAAGATATTAACCAAGGGTTGTGAATATCGTTTCTTTTGCCGGAAAATAAAAAGGGATGAACAATGCCACCCCTTTTATATCAACAATAAAATCCTTAAAACTTTTTAACAGCTTCTTATTTATCTGACTTGTCAGTGTAAAAAATGTTGATTTTTTTACACTCTGAATTTTTTATAATCCTCTTTCATCCGTTGCAGGTCTGTAAGCCAGTCCTCGATATCGTTTTCGTGTTCCAGTTCTTCGTTAAGAATGGTTACCGCCATTTGATGCGTTGTAAAGTCCTTGCCATTGGTAAAATTGGCAATTTCCTGATAACGCTGTATGGCGCATCTTTCTCCTTTCAGGTTTTGCTCCAATATAACTTCGATATAAGGATCGGATGGTTCGTCATACGTACAACGTGCAAGTTTGGTCCATTCTTTAGGATTTATTACCGGCGTTCCACCCAACTGAATGATACGGCCCACTACCAAAACGGCATGATTAAGTTCCTGGTTGGCATGAAGCAGTAATTCGGGTTCCACTTCACTTCTCATAGGTCCTTCCATTAATCGTGCACCTATCCAGTATTGGTAATAAGCAAGCCATTCTTCCGAAAGAGCGGCATTCAGCATTCCTAATAATTTTTCAACATCTACCGATGCTACTTTAATTGCTTGTTTTCCCATTTTTGTTTATTTTAAGGTTATTACTATTTATAACTTAAAAATCAAGCAACAACTATTTACAAAATAAATAATTATAGCTTATTTTTTATCCTTATCAGTAACGCAAATATACAACGAAAAATGCAATTTCTACATTTGTTTGAAAAATTTTTATTTAATCGGTTAGGAAGCGTATACCCCTGAAAGATATTAACTTCAAATTGTTAATTTCACCAGATTATTCTTATTCCCGTAATGGTTATCTTTGCAACGTTTTTATAAAAATATTCTGTTGATTAACTGTTCCCATTTTCGCTATTTATGCAACTAACAAAGAAAATACCCATCCTGCCGGGGATGAAGATGCAGGAAATTATCTTCCAAAACCATTATATTCTATTGATGCTCGAACACTTTGGCATAAGCCTGGTGGTTTACGATAAAACCATTAAGGAATTATGTGATGAAAACCAAATCAGCACAGAGGTGTTTCTTGCTTTCGCCAACCTGTATAACGGTGTAAAATATACTCCGGAACATGACTATGACTACGATGATTTACAAACAATCATCCGCTACCTTAAAAACTGCCATGTTTATTATCTTAAAGAAAAATGCCCTAAGATTGAACATTATATCCGCCTGATGTGCGAGCAGAACGACCAGCCTGAAACCCAGATGGTGAAAAGCTTTTTTAAAGATTATTTAAACGAAATAACAGAACATCTGAACTATGAAGACGAAATCGTTTTCCCATATATCATTGATCTGTACCAAAAAATAAAGGGGCAGGTTACAGCCGGCACCGACAATAATTACTCGGTAACGGAGTATAAAGAACATCACAACGATATAGAGGAAAAACTGAACGATATCAAAAACATACTTATCCGCTACCTTCCGCAAAAGGAAGACCCGGTAATCAGGCGGAAGCTCCTTTTCAGCCTGTTTGAAATGGAATCCGACCTGAATGTACATTCGCATATCGAAGACAGCATTTTGATACCATTGGTGGAAAAAATGGAACAGCAATTACAGCGAATATGACAAGCCGGAAAATCATAAGAATACTGCTTGCAGAACCATCTCCGCTGGTTACGGAAGGTTTTTGCAACTTGCTGAACAGGGAGGGCAACCGGTTTTATGTAAGCCGAACCGACGATTACGAAGAGCTTAAACGCATAATTCATGGCGGAAAACCGGATATGGTTGTCATCAATCCGGTATTTATCCAAAACAATACAATGCTGACAGAGTTGAAACAGGAATTTCATGGAGTGAAATGGATAGGACTGGTATATGCTTATTTTGATCCCAAACTACTTTCGACAATGGATGCCCTGATACAAATTAACGACACTCCTGGCGATATCATCTCTATCCTGCAAAAACAGGCGGATGCTCATAATCCGGAAGAAGAAGCACAGCCTTCGCTCACGGAAAGGGAAACAGAGGTGCTGAAACTCCTGGTGGCAGGACATTCCAACAAAGAAATTGCCGACCGGCTCTCCATCAGTACGCACACGGTGATTACCCATCGTAAAAACATAACCCAGAAAACCGGGATAAAAACCGTTTCCGGCCTTACCATCTATGCCGTAGTAAAGCACATTACCAGCCTGGAAGGGTATAAGTAAACTCCCTCCGGCCTCCTCAAAGGTGTGATTTACTATTATAAACTCAGGTATAGAAGCATTAGAACCCCAAATGCCTGAAATTCTTACCAGAATGCCCGGGAATGTTTTTCAACCTTTTCTTTCTCAGACAAACGGTAAAGATTCCTGATGGATATTGCCGGATTTCTCCTTATGCTGCAAGGTTTCTCCTCGGGTCGCAATATCAATCGCTCAACCTGCCTCTTAAATCATTAGTACATCTTCAAATTAACAAATTCCTTCATCAATAAACCTCATCCCCATTAATGATGAGACGGCGGGTAAAAAATCCTTCTTTTAGGGGATTGTGGCACCGGCAGACCCGGAATACTTTTGCTGCATAATTTTAAAATATTTTCAAAAGATGAAGTCCTATATACAATTAATGTTCTTTAGTGTTTGTGCAAATACCGCTCCGGCACTCGCTTTTGCACAATCTGAAACTACAGATGAAAAATCATTTTCTTTTCATGCCTGCTATACCGGCGACTTGGTTTCCAACTTTAGCGGGGGCATAAAAACCGGCACCACCTATCTGGGGCTTGCCAACCTGAAAGCGGGTTTCGATACCGAAAAAGCGGGCTGGTGGAAAAACGGAGAACTGTTTTTAAATGTCGGAAATACCCATGGCGGAGAACCTTCGGCAAAAATGGTGGGCGATTTCCAGGGTGTTTCCAATATCGAAGCCGGCGATCTCACTTTTTTATATGAACTATGGTACCGTCAAAAGCTTGCCAACCTAACTTTTACTGCCGGTTTGCAGGATCTGAATGCCAATTTTGCCGTGAGCGACAATGGCGGATTTTTCGTAAACAGTTCTTTCGGCATACATTCCAGTATTGCCGATAACATCCCTTCACCTATCTTCCCGCTTACAGCACTCGGCTTTACGGCGCAATGGGACATTTCGGAAAAGTTCAAATGGCAGGCAGCAGTGTTTGACGGCACTCCGGACGACTATGAAAATAATCCTTACAACACAGAATGGAAGCTTAGCGAAAACGACGGCCTGCTTTGCGTAACGGAATTTCAACTGGCTTCCAGTCTGCTTAAGGGTTTGGATGGCTGCTACAAAGTTGGGGCTTATTATCACCAGCACAACGATACCATAGTCAAGGAACAGGAGAACTATGGTTTTTACTTCGTCGCCGACCAGATGGTTTACAGGAAAGACAGCCGTGAAGTGGCTTTATTTTCCCAGTTAGGATTAAGCCCGAAAGATAAGAATTTCAACAACCTTTACTGTGGACTGGGAGCTACCTGCAAAGGAATTCTTGATAAACGTCCGAACGATGTCGTTGGAATTGCGGTGGCTTACGCCGGCTTCCACGACAGACCCGTGAAAAATGAAACCGCCTGCGAACTTTCGTACCAGCTACAAATTAACGATAACATTTATCTGAAGCCCGACATCCAGTATATTATCCATCCGGCAGGAACGGAAGAAAAACCGGACAATGCCCTGGTGGGAGCTTTACGGCTGGGTGTGGAATTTTAATAGAGATAAATACGAAAAGTGATTTGAATTAAATGATAAAAATATAGCAATCTGTGCTTTTAATTACTCATGAATAATAAAAAATGGAACAAGAAATAAAACTATATAAATGGGCTTATAAATTAAGCTTGTTTACCATACTCTATAATCTTATAGAAGGTATTATCTCAATAATAATGGGTTATAATGACGAAACATTAACATTATTTGGATTCGGCATTGATAGCTTTATCGAAATAATGTCAGGTGCAGGTATTACAATAATGATTTTGCGAATAAGCCGAAATCCAGATAGTCCCAAAAAACAATTTGAAATTAAAGCTCTTAAAATAACCGGTATCGCCTTTTACCTGTTATCCGCAGGATTGTTGATCAGCATCATCTTAAATATTATTAATAAACATAAACCGGAAACAACATTTTGGGGTATAATCATCTCATTAATTTCGATTGTTGTCATGAGTTGGCTAATGGTTGCGAAGAAAAGAGTTGGCAAGCAACTGAATTCTGAAGCTATCATTTCCGATGGCAACTGTACAAAAATATGTTTATACATGTCTGTGGTGCTACTTCTGTCAAGCCTTATTTATGAATTAACCGGATTTGTTTATGCAGATGCCATTGGAGGATTAGGGCTAATTTATTTTTCTGTTGTGGAAGGTAAAGAAGCATTTGAAAAAGCAAAAGGCAAAGTTTGTTGTTGCAGTGATTGCAAAAATTAAGGCATTAAATTTATATAACTAATCATAATAAATAAAGTTTTAAAATGAATACAGAACAAAATGGTAGTTTACGTCTTTCCGAACTAAAAACAGGCTCCGAAGGCATCATCATAAAAGTATTGGGGCACGGTTCTTTTCGCAAACGGATTACCGAAATGGGCTTTGTAAAAGGGAAAAATGTAAAAGTGATAAAAAATGCTCCCCTACAGGATCCTGTAGAATATGAAATAATGGGATACATGGTTTCTCTCCGCCGTAGCGAAGCCAACCTGGTGGAAGTGGTTGCTGCCGGAAACACTTCCTCTTTACCCGATGTGCCATTTGAAGGAATGATTGACGAGGAAACGCTGAAGATATCGGCACAGGAAAAAGGGAAAATAATAAACGTGGCATTGGTAGGCAACCCTAACAGTGGGAAAACTACCCTGTTCAACCACGCATCCGGGTCGCACGAACGGGTAGGCAATTACAGCGGAGTAACGGTGGAAGCTAAACAGGCAAGCATGAAAAAATCATCCTATACTTTCAGGATAACAGACTTGCCTGGCACCTATTCCATCACCGAATATTCCCCCGAAGAGCTTTTTGTACGTGTTCATATCATGGAAAAGATGCCTGACATTGTAGTCAATGTGATAGATGCTTCCAACCTCGAACGCAACCTTTTTCTTACTACTCAGCTTATTGATATGAATATAAAAGTCATCATTGCACTCAACATGTACGATGAACTGGAACAGAAAGGGGCAACATTTGATTATACTTCGCTGGGGAAGATGATCGGCATCCCGGTAATACCTACCATTGCATCCAAAGGGAACGGGATAGACGAACTGCTCGATAAAATCATAGAAGTTTACGAAGACAAAGACCCCATCGTAAGACATATTCACATCAACTATGGAAATGTTATCGAAAAAGCCATTGCAAGAATCCAAGAGCCTATCCGCGAAAACAAGGACATCACCGACAAATATTCTTCGCGTTACCTGTCCATTAAACTGCTGGAAGGCGATAAAACTACACTTCATCTGCTGGAAAGTTGCGCCAACGCTGATAAAATTAAAGATGCCACCGGCAAAGGCATCCGTGAAGTAGAAACCGAATACAAGGACAAATCGGAAACGGTGATTACCGATGCCAAATATGGTTTTATCAGTGGAGCTTTGGGCGAAACCTATGATGCCGGAAAAGAAAAGAACCGGAAAAAGAAGCTCGATATTGACGATGTCCTCACGCATAAAATCTGGGGGTTTCCTGTTTTTATCTTCTTCCTGTGGGTGATGTTTCAGGCAACCTTTACCCTGGGCAATTATCCTATGGAATGGATAGATGCGGGAGTAACATGGTTCAGCGATTTTGTACAGCGAATACTTCCCGAAGGCGCTTTACGCGACCTTATCGTGAACGGAATAATCGGAGGCGTAGGCTCGGTGATAATTTTTATACCAAACATACTCATTTTGTTCTTTTTCATTTCACTGATGGAAGATACCGGCTACATGGCAAGAGCATCGTTTATCATGGATAAGCTAATGCACAAGGTAGGCCTGCACGGCAAATCATTTATTCCGCTGATCATGGGGTTCGGATGTAATGTTCCGGCCATCATGGCAACGCGTACACTTAAAAACAGGAAGGATCGCATGCTTACCATGCTCATCATTCCTTTTATGTCGTGCAGTGCCCGCCTGCCGGTTTATATCCTGCTGATTTCGGCATTTTTCCCTCACCAGCAGGGATTGGTAATGTTCAGCATGTACATCATCGGAATACTTGTTGCCATACTGATGGCGCTGATTCTAAAAAATACCATTTTTGCCAAAGCAGAAGCGCCTTTTGTGATGGAACTTCCGCCCTACCGTATTCCAACTTTGAGAAACACAAGTATTCACATGTGGGACAAAGGCAAACAATATCTTAAAAAGATGGGAACGGTTATCCTTCTTGCCTCCGTGATTATATGGGCTTTGGGATATTACCCGCGTAATGTTCAGTATTCACAAAATTATGATACACTGGCAACTGAAATAAGCAACAACGCTCAGTTATCTGCAAAAGAAAAAGAAAACCAAACGGCACAGATACTGGTAGACAGGGAAAGTGAACGTCAGGAAAAATCCTATATCGGGCAACTGGGACATTTTATCGAACCGGCGATAAGACCACTTGGTTTTGATTGGAAAATTGGCGTGAGCATACTTACGGGCATGGCTGCAAAGGAAGTAGTAGTAAGCACAATGGGAATCCTTTACCAGGCAGGGACTGATACAGATGAAACCTCCGGTAGCCTGAAACAAAAAATAGCAGAACAAACCTTTACAAGCGGCGAACGTGCCGGGCAAAAAGTTTTCAGCCCGCTGGTTGCTTTTACGCTCATGCTTTTTGTGCTGATTTACGTGCCATGCATTGCAACCATCGTCGCCATAGGCAGGGAGTCGTCGTGGAAATGGGCATTATTCAGCATCGGTTATACGGTGGCACTTGCGTGGATACTATCTTTTATGACGTATCAGGTTGGTTTAATTCTTTAATTTTTATGACTATGACACAAAATATCATCGTTTTTATCCTGCTTTCGGTTACTATTGCATACGTTATTTATTCTTTTGTGAAAAAATTATGTTCCGGAAGCAAAAATAACTGCCATGGCTGCAGTGGTTGCCAGATACAGCAGAAACTGAATAATTAAAATTTTTAGATGAATAATACTGATTAATGATTCCAACTTATCAGAAATAAAAAAACATAATGCTGTATAACTTTGTTTATATGGCATTATGTTTATAAAAACAGAAGAAAATCTGCATAATTATTCATGCGAACAAATACAGGTTAACACGCCTATTCTTTTTTCGGTTTGTATTGGCATGGCCATTATGAATATTTTATTTTACTAAATTTATTTAAGTTCATTGTCAATTCTTTTCAGCTTGTCATCTTCCGAAACGGCAACAAAAATAAATCTGCCCTCAATTACTTTTTCCCGTTTTTCACCATACATTTCTTCCGCAAAAATACTCACATTTATAATCAGTTTAATATGGTCGGCCTTTTCAATTCTTCCGATAAGTTCGATAATTGTATTGCTATTTACAGGTTTTAAAAATCTGATTTTTTCAATGGATGCCGTAACCATTTTTGTCCGGGTATAACGTGTAGCCGTAATATAAGCTACTTCATCCATCCATTGCATCGCTTTCCCTCCAAATAATGTGTTGTGATTATTCAGATCGCCGGGATAAATAACTTTACATTGCCTTGTTTCTGATTGATTTATTCTTTCTTCCATTAGGTTAAAAAATTATTCAGCAATATTAAAAAAATTATTTGAATTGAACAAATGTTCATTATCTTTGCATCGTAAATGAAAAACTAAAGGAGATGGAAAATCGTTACTTGCTTCACCTGTTGCTGATACCATTTGTACTTTTTGTTGAATATGTGATATTTATAATCGTTGGGTGTGTAGCCTTCGCTTGCGGAATAAAAGATGGCTTTTTTTGCGGCGCTTATTGTATTGCGGGCAAAATAGCTTTACTAATAACAGGACTATTCTTTGTTACTTTGCTGTGTTTTGATATTAGAAAAATACGCAAAAAAAATAAATTATGCCAAGACCAAAAAGAGAACGACTAATATGTAACCCACCTCAGATGCAGGGATTTCGTCCTTTCGGCATTCCGATGGACAAAATAGAAACCGTAACCCTGACATTTGACGAGTATGAAAGTATAAATCTGCTGGATTATAAATTAATGAATCAGGAACAGGCGGCAGAAAAAATGAACGTATCGCGTCCTACGCTTACCCGTATTTATGAAAGTGCAAGACGAACCATTGCCAACGCTTTTATCGAAGGGAAAGCAATCGTAATTGCAGGAGGTAATGTATATTTTGAACAGGATTGGTTTCGCTGTAAAAAGTGTTTTAAACTGATCAATGGGGCTGAAAATCATATTAAATGTAAAGGTTGCACGGCCTTCGGTACCGACGAACTTGTACAATTAAATCATAAAAAGGATGAGTAATTCGGATTATTTTTCTTTGTTACAAAAAGACATCCGTTTCAGGGAAGGGTTGAATGCTTGCATCGATTGCGGAACGTGCACAGCCATTTGTCCGGCAGCCCAGTTTTACGATTACGATCCGCGTATAATTACCGATACCGTCCAAACCCGCGATAATAATAAAATAGAAGAATTGCTGAAAAGCGATACCATTTGGTATTGCGGCGAATGTCTTTCGTGCAAAACACGTTGTCCTCGCGGAAATACCCCTGGATACATCATCCAGGCATTAAGAGCCTTATCTGTAGAAACAGGACTGTTTGCCGAAAGCGAAAAAGGCCGGCAGCAATTAGCAATTAAAAGAACGGTAGGCGAAAGTATCCTGAAATTTGGTTATTGTGTTTACATCGACGATGTGGATACCCAAATGTATCCTGAGCAAGGTCCGGTATGGGACTGGTTGAAAAACAACCGTGAAAAAATACTGGAACGTACCGGCGCAAATTATAAAGGAAATGGTTCTGGTACTTTGCGGTTAACCCCGGAAGAATCGCTTGTCGACCTGAAAAAGATTTTCGATGCTACCGGCGCAAGTCAGCGATTCGAAATCATAGAAAAATATTCAAAAGAAAAAGCAAAGCAATTAGGCATTCCTTTCGGAAAAGGCAAGGATAACGAATACTTTGAATCTGTTTACGAAGGTGGAATAGAAGATGAATAAAAAGGATCCGAAATATGGCTGGGCTGATTATCAGAAAGAAATTGCTGACGATCATTATTATTTTGTCCGAAGCTGCATCCGTCAGAACTTTTTCCCGGCAGCAGAAGGTGTTTTTTTAAACATTATCCGAAACGAACTTGGAAAAGATATTTACGACGATGCTCTTCAGACTACCTGCACCGGCATAGCTTACCATTCCGGCATTCTTCCGTTGGAAACCATCATGACCGTGGTCGCCCGGCAGTTTGCCCTGATGACGGAAGCCGGATATAAAAACTACGTTTGTTCTTGCGTAACTTCCTTTGGCATTTATTCCGAAATGCTGGAAATATGGGAGAAGAATCCGGAGAAACTAGAAGAAACAAGGAAAGTTTTAAAAGAAACTACGGGAAAAGAGTTTGTGATTCCAAAAAACATGGTACACGCCAGCGATTTGATATACAAATTCCGGAACGAGATAAAAGCTAAGACAAAATACCGCCTTGTAAACAAGCAAAGCAGTGAACCATTAAAGGTGGTTGACCATGTAGGTTGTCATTATGCCAAAATATTTCCTGCAAGGGGAGTTGGTGGCGCCGAATTTCCGGAAGTACTCTCCGGGTTGATCGATGCCTGGGGTGGTACACAGGTGGATTATCCTGAAAGAAGGCATTGCTGCGGATTCGGATTCCGCCAATATCTGATAAAGGCAAACCGAGGTTATTCCATAGCCAACACCAAACGTAAGTTGGAAAGCATGCACCCCTATCATCCAGACCTGATTATTGCCAATTGTCCCGGATGTACTTTTTTCCTCGACCGCTGGCAATATACCATCGCAGAAATGGAAGAAAAAACTTACGGCGAAAATGGTTATGGCATCCCGGTGCTTACCTACGAAGAGCTTGCCGCTTTACTGCTCGGGTACAATCCTTGGGAGGCCGGTCTGCAACTGCATCAGGTTTCGGTAGAACCGTTGCTTGATAAAATGGGTATCGTTTACAACCCGAAAGATAAATATAAAGGCAAAAATGGAGAATATCTTGGAGCGCCGGTAAAACCTGAAATTTTAAAAGTTTATTAAAAACATCAATAATTAATAATATCAACTATGGAAGTAACATTCGACGGCGGCCAAGTAATCACCGCACACATAAATGGTCATATCATCAGGACTGACCAACCTGAAAAAATTGGGGGAACCAATACTGCACCTACACCTTTTGATCTTTTTTTAGCTGCCATCGGCACTTGTGCTGGTATTTATGTAAAATCGTTTTGCGACATGCGTAAAATACCAACCGAAGGCATAAAAATCGTTCAAAATGCCGATTACAATCAGGAAACTGGTTTACCGACAAATATACAAATTGAGATTCAGTTACCGGAAAGTTTCCCGGAAAAATACATCAATGCTGTAGTAAATGTAGCTGAACAATGTAAAGTAAAAAATACAATTAAAAGTCAACCTAAAATAACTGTTAACGCTTCAAAAATTTAAAAATCAATGAATATTAAAGAAACTGGTTTCAATACCAAATTAATTCATGGTGCTGAGATTGAAGATCCGTTTGGCTCAGCAACAGTACCTATTTATCAAACATCCACATTTGCCTTTTCGAGTGCAGAAGAAGGAGCAAAATGCTTTTCCGGTGAAAGTGATGGCTACATTTATACCCGGATAGGAAATCCAACAATCGATGCATTGGAACGCCAGATAGCTTTATTGGAAAATGGATTCGGAGGCATTGCTGTAAGTTCGGGAATGGCAGCAGTAAATGTTATTTATCAGGCATTTCTTGCTCATGGCGATCACATGGTAAGTACTGATGCAGTTTATGGCCCTTCACGTGCTATCATGGAAAATCATTATCCAAAGTACGGTGTGGAAAGCACCTATCTTAACACCACAGATATAAAAAACATAGAAAGAGCATTTCGCCCCAACACTAAATTACTCTACATAGAAACACCTGCCAATCCCACCATGGATATTACTGATTTGGCTGCCTGTGCCGAAATAGCACACAAACACAATGCACTTTTGGTAGTGGATAATACTTTTTGTAGTCCTTACCTGCAAAATCCATTGAAATTTGGCGCCGATATTGTTTTCCATTCCATGACAAAATTTATCAACGGACATGCCGACGTTGTAGCAGGAATCATTGTTGCAAAAGAAAAAACAATTTATACAAAGCTTCGTGCTATGATGGTAAATCTGGGTTGCAATATGGATCCTCACCAGGCATTCCTAGTAATGAGAGGTGTAAAAACATTAGGTATCAGAGTGGAACGCGCTACCAACAATGCGGAAAAAATAGCTTTGTTTCTGGAAAAACATTCGAAAGTAGCCTGGGTAAAATATCCTGGATTACATTCTCATCCACAATATGAATTAGCTAAAATCCAGATGGAGTCCGGCGGTTCAATGATCAGTTTTGGGCTGAAAGGTGGCTATGATGCTGCTAAAATACTAATGGACAATGTACATCTTGCATTATTAGCCGTTTCGCTTGGTGGGGTGGAAACATTGATTCAGCATCCTGCTTCCATGACGCATTCCAAAGTATCCAAAGAAGGCAAAATTAAAGCAGGTATTACCGACGACCTGATTCGTTTTTCTGTAGGAATAGAAGATGTAAATGATATTATAAATGACTTGTCTAATGGTTTAGATAAGTTATAATTCTAAACTTATGCCACATTTAAACGGAAGCGGTCCCGAAAATGAAGGATCCAAAACAGGTCGAAAACTTGGCAAATGCCATAAAACGGAAAAAGAACAAAGCGAAATTGGCGTTCTTGGAAAAGGCATGGGAAAACGTCGTCATTCCGGAGATGGAGGAGGTAAAGGTAAACGATTAAAATACAACAAATAAAATAATCAATTAAATTCAAATAAAATGAAATATCCATAAGGGTTATGCTCATACCAACCGAGAATGATATTTTATGGATATTCCATTTGACCAATAAATTAAAAAATTAATAACAAATGAAAATAGCAGTTCCTTTAACAGAAACCAAACAAATTGATGACCATTTTGGCCATTGTGAATATTACGGAGTTTATACTGTCTCAGATAGCAAGGAAATTACGGACATGCAAATACTTCCATCACCACAGGGTTGTGGCTGCAAATCAAACATAGCAATGGAACTTGCCGGAGATGGCGTAACGGTAATGCTTGCCGGAGGAATGGGCGAAGGTGCCGTTAACGTACTTGACAATTTCGGGATAAAAGTTATCCGTGGCTGTTCGGGCGACGCAACAGAGGTTGTAAAAATGTTTATTTTGGGCAATCTTACCGATAGCGGAATAAGCTGTATGCAGCACGAACATCACAATGGCGAAGGCCATAGTTGCCATAATGATTAATTTACAATTTCTAAATTAAAAAAGGACGCTTTGTTTAGTAGCGTCCTTTTTTTGTAGAACAAACGTTTATATCTTCTGTCCCTTCCTTTTCTCGTATAGAATCTCCCATGTATCCTTTAATATAAAAACCAAATTGGTAGGCTTTATTGATTTTTTTCCTATTTTTACACCGGATTTAAAATTTAATCCAAATTTAATATAATCAAGTCATTATTCATGGAACTCGAATTCGAGAAAATTTTAGAGAAAACCCGCGAATTTACTTACGATAAAGGGATAAGGAAGATGTCGATGGACGACATTGCAGATTTCCTGGGTGTCTCAAAAAAAACACTTTATAAATACGCAAAAAACAAAGCGGAACTGGTAAACAAAGTTCTGGATTTTGAACGCGAAGGCTTTAGGATAATTTTTGAGGAATATAATTTTGAAGGCGTAAATGCCATCGATATACTGATGATCGTAGGCAAAGAAATCAGCAAACGGTTCAAGCAGGTGAATCCTATGGTAACTTATGAGCTTCAGAAGTATTATCCGGCGCTTTATCAAAAGCACTTTGAAAAGCGTATCGATTTTATTTTCGATAAAATTAAGATCAATATCGAAAAGGGCATCTGCCAGGGCATGTATCGCAACGATTTAAGTGTGGAATTAGTCGCCCGCTTATACATCAGCCGGTTGATCGACCTGCTCAATCCCGAATTTTTTCCACCGGATAAATTCTCGTTTCCGGTTCTTTTCGATGTCATGTTCGATAATTTTGTACGTGGAATCGCAAACCCAACCGGCATAGCTTATTACGAGCAAAAGAAACAAGCCCTGAATTTAAAGTAGCAAATCCCTTGCAGGCAATAACTGAAGAAGCCCACCTGTAAAGATGAGCTTCTTTCTTATTAGGACTTTTCCACCTGCTATTTTATCACTAAAAACTTTTTGGTATCGGTTGAATTCTTCACTTTAAGCCTGTAGAAATAAATACCTGGCAATAAACTTTGGGCATTAATTTTTACAACATACTCACCTGGAGCAAAATGTTGATTAACAACGGTCATAATGTATCTGCCCGTAGAGGAGAAAATATCAACAAACACTTTGCCTGAATTAGCTATACGAAAAGGAATGGCAGTAGATTCATTTACCGGATTAGGAAAATTAGGAAGCAATTCGTTTTGAGATGGAAAATCAGATGAAATTGTTTCAATGGCCGATGGCATAAGTCCATGAGGCCCCGGAGAAGTTGGCGTTACGCCATGGCAAACCGAACATTTTCGTAATGTTCCCCTGAATCCTTGTAAAGCGACATTCTGAACATTGTCGTTAGGTTGCGTAGTTGGCTGAACAGCATGAGGTGAACCATGACAGGCGCTGCAATACAAGCCGGCATGTCCATGCGACTGCCTGTATAATTTACCAGTTTCGGGAGCATAATTATCACCATGGCAGGAAGCCTCCCCGCATGACGGTTCCTGTAACCAGGGTTGTCTTCCGTTTTCAATAGTTTGAGCTACATTAGCTACATCGCCATGGCAATTTTGGCAGGTCATACCGGCCGTATGCATGGTATCGCGAAAACATTGAGTATTTGGTCCGGGATGGCATTTATAGCAATCGTTGGTTTTATTCTTATGTTTATCGTGCATTACGAATGAAAATGATGGCACATCCGGTTGTCCGGGCAAACCCAGAGCGTTATCGGCATGACAATTGGCACAAAGCACCGGAGGAGTCAAATTAGCATCTTCATGTTCGTTGATAATTGACGTTTCGCTACTATGACATCCTGAGCTTAAGCAATTAATTTCATTAGAAACGGGTATCACCGATTGAGTAGAAGCTAAAAGATTATTCGACCCATCATACAATTTTATTAAGGTAAGCTGGTACGGATTTTCTGTAACCAGATTGTTATCCTGATAAGGAGTAATGGGTATTCCGTCCACATGATAAACATTATTTCCGGCATCCAAAGCCATGTTGCCAGTTAATCCGGCTCCGGTTAAACCCACATTAGGTGCAAGTGTAACCCCAAATAATTGTTGGGCAAACGTCCAGAAATTAGTTTTCCCTACCGAATACGTATTCCCGGGAATTTCGTAAGTAATACTCACATTACTGGTAATAAGTTGAGGCAGATTAGCAGCGTCTCCTTTTTTAACAACCTGTGATTTCTGGTTGTTGTAGGGAGGAAGAATTGCCAGATTGGAAAAATCTTTATTAGCACAATGCATTCCCAGATCGTTCCAGGCCAGAATCAAAAATTCATTGCTTTGAATTCCTGCAAAAATCATAGGAAACAAGGCAACGATGAATAAAATAGTAAGTTTTTTTCTCATAATCAATTATTTAAATTAATATCTATTTAAAGGCAACTATGTCTATACATTTCCCAGTGTAAATATACTATTAATTTTGGGATTTTCGTTAAAAAACTAAAAATAATAAACAAATAAAAAAGCCCCGTAAACTATACGAGGCTTTTATTCTTACAATTAAATGCCGTTTATTCATACTTTATAGCTGTAACCGGATTTTCGGAAGCGGCTTTTATGGAATGGAAACTGATGGTGGCCATGGCAACAATCCAGGCAAGCATGCCCGAAAGGAAAAAGATAAACCAGGTTTGGTTCACATGATAAGCAAACTGTTGCAACCAGAGACCTAACGCATAAAAAGCAATAGGCGTTCCAATAATAAAAGCAACCACAATCAACAAGGTAAATTCCTTATAGAACATATTTGCTATCTCCATCAACGACGATCCCAATACTTTACGAATGCCAATCTCTTTGGTCCGGCGCTCGGCAGTGAAGGAAGCAAGCCCAAGCAAACCCAATAAAGCAATAAAAATAGAAATCACTGAGAAAACGGTAAATATCTTGTTAAGTTTAGCTTCCGCCTGATACGATTCGTCAAAATTCTGATCCAGGAAATAATATTCAAAGGGATTTTTAACGCCGTATTTTCCCCACACCGACTTGATGAAATCGAGTGCAGCCGGTTTATTTTCCGGTTTAATCCTTATGTTTAACGCAAAGCCGGGTCTCTTGGTCAAAAACATAACGATGGGCTCAATTTTATTGTGAAGCGAGGCATAATTAAAGTCCCTTACTACTCCAATCACTTTTGTGTTACGGTCGGCCGTGCCATCCAGCTCAATACCATACTGGATTTTTTTACCTAAGGCATTATCGCCCCACCCTAACTTTTTTGCTGCCGTTTCGTTTATGATCGCTCCTTCTTTAAGGTCGGTTCCCATATTTTTATCAAAGTTCCGCCCTTTTACCAGTTTCATTTTCATCAGGGGAATATAATCATAGTCAATCTGGAAATTATTCAGCGCCAACTCCTGCATCTTACTTCCGTTTTCTACTCTCATCACCTGTATTGAACGTATTTTACCAGGAACGCCGGTGGAAGCGCTTACCGCTTCAATAGTAGGATTCTGAAGCAATTCCTCTCTGAATGCCGGTATCTTTTTTACAAAAACCGTATCCTGAATTTCTGCCACCACTATATTTCCCTTATCAAAGCCTAAATCTTTTGCCTTCATATAACGCAATTGCCGGCTAACAGTCAGCGTACCGATGATCATCATTATCGAAATAACAAACTGAAATACGACCAGTGTTTTGCGAAGATAGCCGCTGTTCCTTCCCGAATCAATTTTTCCTTTAAGAACACGCGCCGGCATAAACGAGGACAGATAAAATGCGGGATAACTTCCCGAAATCAATCCGACAACCAAAGTGATGGCAATAATCCCTATGAAAATAAAAGGATTGGAAAAAACTCCAAAGGTGAGATGCTTGTCAGATAGTTCGTTGAATAAAGGAAGAAGCAACTGGATAAAAGCCAAAGAAATGATCAGTGAGATGAAGGCGAGTAATACCGATTCGCTTAAAAACTGACGGCTCAACTGTGCTCTAAAGGCGCCAAGAACTTTACGGATACCTACTTCTTTGGCACGGTTGGCGGAACGCGAGGTAGCCATGTTCATATAATTGATGGAGGCTATCAGGAGGATAAACAAGGCGACAAAAGAAAAAATATAGACATACGACATGCTGCCTCTGGGCAAATCGCCTTCCAAGTTTTTGGTGCTAAGATGGATATCGGCAAGATTGGTTGTTATCAGTTTAAAGTCGGCATTGATTTGCTTGCCTAAAGGTTCCATGTATTTTTTGTTAAAAGCAGGAAACTTGGCATGGATATTTCTGATATCAGCATTTGGTTTCAGCAGGATATAGCTGTAAATACCCACATTCCAGAATGCTTCCGGTTTAAGGCTGTTAAATTGGTCTTTCCCATATACCTTAGCTATCGTTGCCATTGAAGTGAGGGCATCATATTTAAGATGAGTATTCCCGGGAAGATTTTTAATGACAGCAGTAACCTTGTAATTCATATTATCCCCATCGCGCAGCACTTCGCCTAAAGGATTGGCTTCACCAAAATATTTTTTAGCAAAACTTTCGGTAACCACCATGGTATTGGGTTCGGTAAGAGCTTTGTCGGGCGAACCTTTCAGAAATTCACAGGTAAACACTTTAAAATATGAGGAGTCGGCTGAGTAGATTTTCTTTTCATAAAACTCCTTGTCTTTATACCTGATAAACATATTGCCATTATCCACAATGCGGGTGTATTGTTCAATTTCCGGATATTCCATTTTCATTGCCGGAGCAATGGGAACAGAAGTAACGGCAAACTTGTCGTGTTTTTCGGATATTCTGAAATCGGATTCAAGGCGGTAAATGCGTTTGTAATTTTTATTATACTTATCAAAGGAAAGTTCATCCTGGATATAGAGCAGGATAAAAATGGTAGATATCAACCCGATAGAAAGTCCAAGGATGTTTAGTACGGAATAAAACTTATTACGGGTAATATTCCGGATGGCACTTTTTAAATAATTCCTGATCATGGGTGCGGATATTAAACAAAGAAACGTTCCTTGATATTTTCAGTTACAATCTGTCCATCAAACAGGCGGATGATGCGCTTGGCATACTCGGCATCGCGTTGGGAGTGAGTAACCATAATGATGGTTGTACTGTTATGATTAAGACTTTCGAGCAGGTTCATCACCTCTTCGCCGTTAGCGGAATCGAGGTTACCGGTAGGTTCGTCGGCAAGGATAAGATGTGGCCTGGCAACCACCGCACGGGCAACCGCCACCCTTTGCTGCTGACCACCCGATAACTGCAAAGGAAAATGTTTTTTACGATGAGCAATCTGCATTTGTTCCAAAACCTCCTCTACCCTCTTGCGGCGTTCGCTTGCAGAAAAGCCCAAATAAATTAATGGCAATTCCACATTTTCGAATACATTGAGCTCGTCGATCAGGTTGAAACTCTGAAAAACAAAACCGATATTCTGCTTACGCAGATTAGCCCGCTGACGTTCGGAAAAGGTAGAAACTTCTTTATCAAGAAAAAAGTACTGACCTGACGAAGGATTGTCGAGTAACCCAAGGATATTAAGTAAAGTGGATTTACCACATCCCGATGGGCCCATAATAGCTACAAATTCGCCCGGTTCAATACGAAATGACACCTGGTTAAGCGCCGTGGTTTCTACTTCGTCGGTACGGAAAATTTTGGAAAGGTTGAGTGTTTTAATCATGGTTTAACTTTTTATTGAAGAATAAAAGATGCCTGTTAGACGTGTCTTCAGAGAAAAAGTTACAAAAATATAGAGGGTTTTAACCAATAGACATTCCATGTTTTTCCACTTTAAACATCGGTTTAAACTTTAGCAAATAAGGGAAGTAATCAATTTGCCTTTTATAAACATGGAATGTCTTTCAATTACAAATTACAAATCGTACATCGTAATTCGTAATTTGCAATTCGTAATTGCTAGTAGGCTCTTTTGTTCCGCCCTTCAATATAATTGATAAAAGCCTGGTTCACTACCTTATTTCCTCCGGGAGTCGGATAATTACCGGTAAAATACCAATCGCCCAGATGATTCGGACAAGCTTCGTGCAGATCTTCTATGGTTTGATAAACAATCCTGACATTCGCTTTTACTTCTTTTGAAGTAACCAATTGAGCTATTTTTTCGGAAATCTGCTCGGCGGTAAAGGGACGGTAAATATCTTTTACATGATTGATGATTTGTTCCTTTGGAAGATTTTCCTGAGCTTTTGACTTCGTATAAACTTCGTTAATTATATTCTCCTGGTGAGTATCCTTCAGCAGTTCGATGGCCGCATTAAAAGCGATAAAGTCGTTGAGTTTTGCCATATCAATACCATAGCAATCGGGATAACGTATCTGAGGAGCCGACGAGGCAATGACAATCTTAACGGGTCCCAGCCTGTCGAGGATACGTATAATACTTTGCTTTAGAGTCGTGCCACGAACGATGGAATCATCTATCACCACCAGGTTATCCACACCCCGGCGGACAATGCCGTAGGTAATGTCGTAAACATGGGTTACCAGGTCGTCGCGTTGTTTATCCTGAGTGATGAAAGTCCGGAGTTTAATGTCCTTAACCGCTACTTTTTCCATCCGCGGGGTCAGCGAAAGGATTTTATCAAGCAGTTCGGGAGTTAATTTTCCCTGGGATTCTAATATTTTGTCCTTTTTAATTTTGTTACAGAAAACGTCCATTTCCTTCATCATACCATAAAAAGCCACGGCAGCCGTGTTGGGAATATAGGAAAAGACCGAATTTTCGATGTCGTAGTCAATGGCTTTAAGGATAGACGGGCAAAGCAGTTTACCCAAATTTTTACGTTCCTTGTAAATGTCGGCATCCGTACCCCGCGAAAAATAGATGCGCTCGAACGAACATGCCTTCTTTTCATTGGGCTGATGGCAAAGCACTTCATTAACCGAACCATCCTTTTTGATTATTAAAGCATAGCCCGGCTTTATTTCTTTTACCGATTCCTCGGAAATATTGAAAGCCGTTTGAATCACCGGACGTTCCGAAGTTACCACGGCCACCTCGTCGTCGTGATAATAAAAAGCGGGACGTATGCCCGAAGGATCGCGAATGACAAAGGCATCGCCATGACCAACCATGCCAGCCATAACATAGCCTCCATCCCAGTAGGAACATGCTTTGGTTAATATTTTCTGAATATCGAGGTTGTCGGCAATGAGTTGCGAAATATCTTTTTTGGCATGCCCCTGATTCTTAAATTTGCGGTAAAGATCTTCGTTTTCCTCGTCGAGAAAATGACCAATCTTTTCGAGAACCGTAAGCGTATCGGTGGTTTCAACCGGATGCTGGCCCAATTCGATTAACTTTTCGAAAAGTTCATCCACATTGGTCAGGTTAAAGTTTCCCGCCAAGGCTAAATTTTTGGTCATCCAGTTATTGAAACGAAGCACCGGGTGAAGGTTCTCAATTTTATTCCGTCCAAACGTCCCATAACGAAGGTGGCCAAGGAATAATTCGCCGGTAAATTCCACATTTTCCTTAAGCCAGTCAACATCCTGCAAACGTTGGGGATTCTTTTCTTTTATCAGATTTATCTTATCGTAAACGCCCTTAAAAATATCGTCGATGGGCTGGGCAGAATTGGAACGAACGCGGTTGATGTATTTGATTCCCGGCTTCAGATCGAATTTGATATTGGAAATCCCTGCGCCATCCTGACCACGATTGTGTTGCTTTTCCATCAAAAGATGAAGTTTGTTTAAGCCATATAAGGAGGTTCCGTATTTTGCCTGATAAAATCCCAGAGGTTTTAATAATCGTATTAATGCTATGCCACATTCGTGTTTAATGTGTTCGCTCATTGCTGGTTTTGGATTAAGAAATTATATTATTTTTACCAATAATTTTTCTGAAAAGAAAGTACAAAATTAATCAAAAAATCGGTAAGGCATTTCTAAAAATCACGCTTATGATTCCATTTGTCTATCAATATTCGTCACCCGTTGGTTTACTTGAGATTTCGGGAAATGAAAACGGGATAGAATCCATTTTATACGATTCCGGGAATAATCATACGGGAACAATTGTTCAGGGTTTGCTTAAGAAATGTATTGAACAACTGGATGAATATTTTGCCGGTAAACGAAAAGTTTTTGATTTGCCGCTGAATCCGCAGGGGACCGATTTCCAGAAAAGAGTGTGGACTGAATTGCAAAAGATACCCTATGGGAAAACGGTAAGTTATCTTGATATTGCACGCAACATAGGCGATGTCAACAGTACCCGGGCCGTAGGAAACGCCAATGGAAAAAATAAACTGAACATTATTATTCCCTGTCACCGGGTGATAGGTATCAACGGAAAGCTTACCGGCTACGGCGGAGGCTTATGGCGCAAACAATGGCTGCTTGAACTGGAAATGGAGAACAGTCATGCAGGATTGTTTGGAAATTAAGTCTGGTTAATATCTGATCGATTCAAAAAATATGGAAAAATACACTGAACAGGGTAAATCTTTCCAGATATCATTTGTTTTATACTCCCGAATTGTGCTTTATGGGGATGAGATGATGGGGTTACAATAAAATATTGCCAATTTACTATCAGAAAACGCCTGCTTATAATAGGGATATCCTTATTGACAATAGGAAAATAGTAATTTACAATCAGAAATTAAATATTTGCAATTAATTTATTGAGAATTGCAATAAGATTATGTTGATTTGCAATAATGATATAAAGAGTTACGATAGGAATTTAAAGAGTTGCAATAAAGAAATATCCATTTGCAATTAAAATATCTCCTCTTTCAATAAAAATATACGCTCTAAAAATAGAAATTTCCCTACTTCCATTGAATAATACCAGTGATCAACTGGAAATAATCCGGTGAATAATACCTGATTGGATTAAAATTGCAGATTTAACCGGAGTTCAGGATCATAATCTCATTGTAAAAATAAAAATAATGTTATGATAAATTAATTACACAGAGAACCACAGAGAATTCACAGCGTTGCACAAAGAAATGTTCATTTCTTAATTCGCATTATCATATCCAGATTAGCCAATCTGTTTATTGTTAATAAATCGCACCTAATTGTTAATAAATATTTTGTGTTTTTGAAAACAGATTTTTTAAAAAATGATTAATTTTGAGTAGTTATTTTTATCTATGTGTGTTTCAATACAATTTATTTTAAACCATAAAGGAAACGAAGGACTATACTAAGACCTCAAAGGGTTTTGTTCAGCCAAAGATATGTTTAAACCAACCTTAATTTAAAATGATTTAGTGATGAGAAAGAGATTGGAGAATAAATTTAAAATGATCCTGACGGTATTACAAATATTATCTGACCGGGAAGAGCTATGGAAAACTAATGTTCCGATGAAAACGGCCATAACGGAACTGGATAAAGGCAAGGGAAAAGCAGAAAAACTGATCCAAAAACAGGAAATGTTGAAAAAACCCTCGGGTGATGCAAAACTGAATCAAAAAAAATTAGTCACTGACCTTTTATTACCTATTATCGGAGCTATTTCTGCGTGGGCGGCAGATACTAATAATGAAGAGCTGAAGCAAAAATTTAGTTTAAGCAAAAAGGACCTGCTCAAAGGACGTGAAATGGTTGTTGTTGAACGCCTGCTTGGGATCCTTGATATGATTACTCCGTATACCGAATCGTTGATTCCTTATGGTATTACTAAGGAGATGATTACAGAATGTTATTCGGCGATTATGCTGTTTAAAGTAATGCTTCCAAAAAGCCGTGAAAAACAGAAAGTATTAAAAACGGTTACCGAACAATTAAAAAATGAAATTGATGACTGTGTGGTTACGTTTGAGGAACATATTGATAAAATGATGCTTAATTACAAAATGCCACAGCCCGATTTTTATACTGAATATACCAATGCAAGGATTATCGGCGGATGGGAAAAGAAAGAAGAAAATAATTAGCTAATTAGTTAATGTGATAATTAGCTAATATGATAATGAAAATCGGAATATTTGAAAGATTGAAAGATAAGGATTTTATTAACTGATATAAAAGCATAGTAAATAATGTCCGGGATGAGAATCTTAATTTAAAAAATAAAGATGAGATGATTATCAAACAGAATTATTGCCGTCCCATTTATGGGATGGATAAAAAGTGGACAATCAAATTGGCTTTAGCCAAATAAAAGGAAGGAAAATGTGGCTAAAGCCTTAATTAATTTATTTTTCTAGTTCCGTTGACTAAAGTCAATGGCAATTTACATGACTATTTAACAGTATGCATAAAATTGTATTCCAAATTCAGGCCGTTACATTCAGTAACCATACACCGTTATGTCCTTAGTCCTTTCGTAAGTTTGCCATATCCATTCACCGACAAAGCTTCACTTATTTCTCGTAAAAATGCATCTCGCGAAGATACTGCCATACCCGCTGAGGTAGCATATACTCCACATTTTTACCCTGCCCGACGGCGTTGCGGATAAAACTGGAGGAAATATCCATCAGCGGGGCATTCACTAATGTAATGTGTGGATGGCTGATAAGTTGTCCCGGCATTATCCCGGGTCGGGGATAGATATATAAATAGTAATTTTCGAGTATCTGTTCGTAATTTTTCCATTTATTGAAGGTAGGCAAAACGTCGGTACCGGCAATAAGGACAAATTGTTTGCCGGGGTATTTTTCGGTGAGATAAGTCAGGGTGCGTATGGTATAGGAAGGTTGTTCCATTTTAAATTCGATATCGCAGATGCGAAAACGGGCGTCTTCCTCCACGGCAATGCGCGCCATCGCCAGGCGATGATGGTCGGCGAGAAGGGTTTTCTTTTCCTTTAATGGATTATGAGGCGAAACCACAAACCACACCTCATCCAGATCGGTAAATTCCACCATATAATTAGCAATAATCAGGTGCCCGATATGAATAGGGTTAAAACTGCCAAATAATAAACCGATCTTTGAGGTGGACTCTTTCATCTTTATGCTTTGAAACAGAATTATTTCTTTAAAAACGCCTGATCAGGGTTGTCGGCATCCTGCGCCAGAAAACTTTTGATGGATTGAATGGCTTCTTCCACGGCTCTTTCTAAGTTATCGTTTACAATAATCTGATCAAAGCCTTTCGCAAAAGTCATTTCATATTCGGCTTTATCCAATCGCTTTTTAAGACTTGCTTCATCTTCGGTACCGCGTTTCTTCAGCCGTTGAGCGAGTATCTCAAGCGAAGGAGGAGTTATAAAAAAAGCCTGTGCATTGTTACCAAATATTTTTTTCAGATTCAAACCGCCCTGCACATCCACATCAAACAGCACATTATTCCCTTTATCCCAGATACGTTTCATCTCCGATTTCAGTGTTCCGTAATAACTTCCCGGATAAACTTCCTGCCATTCCACAAATTCGTTGTCAGCAATTTTCTGCCGGAATTCTTCGGCGGTAATAAAATAATAGTCTTTTCCGTCGGTTTCATTTGCCCGTTTGGGACGACTGGCAGCCGATATCGAAAACTCAAGGCAAAGGCCAGGATGTTCAAGCAACCTTTTCACGATGGTTGTCTTTCCCGCACCGCTGGGAGCGCTGAAGATGATTAGTTTTCCTTTGGCTTCCGGTATCATGATTTAAAGAATATTCGCAAGTTGTTCTTTTATTTTCTCCAGTTCATCTTTCATGCGCACAACAATCTTCTGGATGTTTACCTCATTGGCTTTGGAACCAAGCGTATTAATTTCCCTGCCGATTTCCTGGGTGATAAAACTTAGTTTTTTACCCTGCGATACCGGTTCTTCCAGCGATTCGAGAAAATAATCACAATGTTTTTTAAGTCTGACTTTCTCTTCGGTGATGTCTAATTTCTCGAGGTAGTAAATAATTTCCTGTTCAAAACGGTTTTCATCAATCTTTACTTCTTCGGTAATATCACCGAGGCTTTTATGCAGACGGTTTTTAAGAAGAGTGATCCGCTGAATTTCGAAAGGTTCAACATCTTTAAGAAGTTCCAGTATCAGGTTTATCCGGTTGACGATATCTTTTTTAAGTAATTCTCCTTCCAATATCCGGAATTCATCGAGTTGGTTTAACGTATCGAGCAGGCATTGTTTGATGGCTTCCCATTCCGATTCATCTAAATCTTCTTTTTCGGTAACCAGCACATCGGGCATTTTAAGAATAATCGGCAAAAAATCAGAAAAATCATTCTCACCCAATTCGTCCGAAAGCGCTTTCAATTCCTGATAATATTTCCGGGCCAGGTTTTTATTTAACGAATAAGGCAGGATATCGCTTGTATTTTCACTGGAAAGAGAGAGATCAATTTTACCACGTTCGAGTATTTTACCTGTTTCGGAGCGGATTTCAAATTCTTTTACTTTATAACCGTTTGAAATTTTAGTATTTATATCTAAAGTCTTGCTGTTTAACGATTTAATTTCGATAGTAATTTTTTTCGCCGGCAATTCAATGGTTTGTTTGCCGTAGCCAGTCATGGATTTAATCATATAAAATGTATATTTTAAGCAAAGATACTAAGGTTGACGGAAAAAAGTAAATTTAGCGAAATTTTATTATTTTTACACCATAAAATTTAATCCCATATACACATGTTCAGGTCAAGAAAAGGAATGAAAATAGGCATCCTAACCGCCGGTGGGGATTGTCCTGGAATAAATGCAGCCATACGCGGCGTTGGTAAAACAGCCATCGTTGAACATGGCATGAAAGTTTATGGTATATCGTCAGGTTTCCAGGGGCTGATTACCAAGGATTATATTGAACTGGAGGAACCTCAGCTTTCGGGGCTGTTAACCCTTGGCGGAACCATCCTTGGAACTTCGCGGGAGAAACCCTTCAAGAAAAAAGGAGGTATTTACAGCCAGATTGATAAACCTCAACTGATTAAAAAAAATTACAAGGAAATGGGTTTGGATGCGCTGGTGTGCATTGGTGGAAACGGTACCCAGCGGACAGCCGCTTTGCTTGCCGAAGAAGGTTTGAATGTGATTGGAATTCCGAAAACCATTGACAACGATGTGTGGGGAACTGATGTTTCGTTTGGATTCGATTCTGCCGTTTTGATTGCTACCGAAGCCATTGACCGTCTGCATACCACAGCCAATTCGCACAAACGCATCATGATTATTGAAACCATGGGGCATCATGCCGGATGGCTGGCTTTATACTCCGGTATTGCCGGTGGAGGCGATCTCATCATCATTCCTGAAATAAAGTATGATGAAAGAGTAATCTGCGAGTATCTGAAAAAGCGGGTGGAAAACAAGAAAAATTATTCCATTGTAGTTGTAGCCGAAGGTGTTGATGTTCCTTCAAAATGGGATTCTCCGGCAAAGTACATGGCCGATTTGATTTATAAAAATGTGGGGTTGGATACCCGTGAAACCATTTTGGGCTATGTGCAACGTGGCGGGAGCCCATCACCAGCCGATCGTTTGTTGGCAACCCGTTATGGCGCTTCGGTGGTGGAAATGATTGTAAAAGAGCAATTCGGTAAAATGGTTTCGCTGAAGGGAAATGAAATTTCTTCCGTTTCTTTAGAAGAGGTGAGCGATAAATTGAAAACCATTCCGGTTGATCTGCCGCTTCTGAATATGGCACGCAATCTCGACATCTGTTTTGGTAATAAATAGCTTATTTTAAATTTGATAATGAAAAATACCTTCCAGTTTATACTTTTTTTCTTTTTTTCCTTTTCTGTTATAGCTCAAAATACCGATTGGCAGACATTTTATGAAAAATCGGATTATAAGGAAACTCCCCGCTATCAGGCCACCATCGATTATTGTAAACAGTTAGCCTCTAATTCACCGTGGATTAAATACACAATATTTGGTAAAAGTCCGCAAGGCAGGGATTTGCCACTTCTTATTGTTGATAAAAAGGGAAATTTTGATTCTAAATCTGTCAAAGTTTCCGGGAATGCCGTTTTGCTCATTCAGGCTTGCATACATCCCGGTGAACCCGATGGAAAAGATGCAGGTTTGATGTTGCTCAGGGATATTGCCATTTCCAAAAAATATGAAAAGCTGCTCGATCATGTTACTATTCTTTTTATTCCCATTTTTAATGTGGACGGGCACGAACGTTTTGGTCCGTATAATCGTATCAATCAGAATGGTCCCAAGGAAATGGGCTGGAGAGTTACGGCTCAGAACCTGAATCTTAACCGTGATTTTATGAAAGCCGATGCCCCCGAAATGCAGGCATGGCTGAAGTTGTTTAATGAATGGCTTCCCGATTTTACAGTGGATTGTCACGTAACGGATGGCGCCGATTATCAATATGTTTTGACGTATGGGCTGGAAATTTATGGTAACATGGACAAAAACCTGACGGATTGGACACGCGATGTTTATCTGAAAAAAATTGAAAAGGAAATGGATAAAGCTCATATGCCGATATTCCCATACATTTCCTTCCGCCAATGGCACGATCCGCGCAGCGGATTGGAAACCGGAGTGGCGCCTCCCATGCTTTGCAGTGGTTATCTTTCTGTTCAAAACCGTCCCGGACTGCTTATCGAAACGCACATGCTGAAGGATTATAAAACGCGTGTTTCGGCTACGTACGAGCTGCTAAAACAAACAGCTATCGTTTTAAATGATGATTATCAAAATTTTAAAAAAACAATTTCCGTTGCCGATGAATTTGCAGCAAGCCGTGAATTCAGAAAACAACCTTTTCCTCTTGCCTTTGATCAATCGTATACCGATAGCACCATGGTGGATTTCCTTGGCGTAGAATATACTGCCGATACCAGCGATTTAAGCGGTGGATTATGGTTTAAATACAGCAACGATAAACCGAAGACCTTTAAAATTCCTTTTTTCGAACATCCACAAGCTAAAATATTTGCCAGTTTGCCCGAAGCCTATATCATTCCTCCGGAATGGACTTCTGTTATTGAACGCCTTGATAACCATGGAATAAAATATTCACGGTTGAAGGAAGCCCAAACGATAGAAGTTACCACATATAAATTTTCCAATCCTAAATGGAACGAACGTTCGTACGAAGGAAGACATCAACTGGACGTTGATCAGGAGGAAATAAAAGTCAAACGTGAATATCCGGCGGGTTCTGTTGTTGTGGATATGAACCAACGAACAGCGAGGGTAATAGCGCATTTTCTGGAACCCAAAGCTAACGATTCATTTGTCCATTGGGGATTTTTCGACGCTGTTTTTGAACAAAAAGAATACGGCGAAACGTATGTGTTGGAAACATTAGCGCGCCAATTGCTTGCCGAAAATCCCTCTTTGAAAAAGGAATTTGAAGAAAAAAAAGCCAAAGATCCCCGATTTGCAAAAAATTCCAGGGAAATTCTTAACTGGTTTTATAGCAAATCTCCTTATTTGGATCAAAGTTTGAATATGTATCCGGTAGGAAAAATTTCAGACAGAGCGTTAGTGGATAAGTTGCATATTATCAATTAAACAAGGTAAAATTTTTCAGATTTAGACCGGATATATTTTTTCTGATCAAAGCGAAATAATTGGGCTGGTTTATGAGCAACACCCTTTTGCTTTTCGTCAAGAGGAATAATAAAAGGAATGGTTGAAACTTTTTTCCTGAAATTTCTTTTGTCTAACGTGGTTCCGAGGATAACTTCATAAAGCTTTTGAAGTTGGCTGAGGGTAAATTTATTGGGAAGCAATTCAAAACCAATTGGTTGTGTATGTAGCTTGTTTCTAAGCACTTCTAAGGCTTTATCAAGAATTTCTTTGTGATCAAATGCTAATTCTGTGATTCCGGAAACGGGATACCAATTGGCGTTTTTAGCAAATTTTGCCTGTTTAATTTCCTCACTATCAATTTTTACCAGCGAAAAATAGGCTATCGAAATTACTCTTTTTTCGGGATGGTTTATGGAATTTAACCAAACCAGATCTCTTTCTTTACGGGTTATTCTGTCTACATTACCAAATGTATTAAATTGTTCAAGGTAAATGTTTTCCAATCCGGTAAGCTCTTTTAATACCCGGATGGCCGAATCATCAACGTTTTCGGTATAACCGATTAAATCGCCGGGGAATTTTAAGTCCCGGTATGTTACATTTTCAAATTCGATGCTTCTTTCAATTAGCAAAACGTTCAGTTGTTCAAAATCGAAACCGAAAATTACACAGTCAACGGAAATGTATGGTATTAAATTGGTGTCCATTAATATTTTGTAAAGTATTGATAATAAATTATTTGTTAATAATTAGGTTTTTAAAACGCAAGAGCCTTTACGTACTTAGTGTTGGACTTACACAAACTAAGATTGCAATAATAGAAAAAAATCTTATTAAAAATGATGATTTTAAAAAAATATTTGTACTTTTATTCATTATTTTTTTGTGGATTAAAATAATTGAATTATTTTTACGGCCGAGATAGTGTTAAAATTACACAAAGTTAGTGTTTTATTAACACAAAGCAAAATTTATAACCGGATGAAATATTTTAGAAAAATATTGATAATTATCCCTTTACTTTTTTATCCCTCTTTTACATTGATTTCCGGGGGCAAACAGGGTAATTTTTCGCTGGATGATTTGCAACGCCGGACGTTTTATTATTTTTGGGATTTAGCCGATCCGGTTACCGGGCTAATTCCCGACAGGGCTCCTACAAAGTCGTTTTCGAGCGTTGCTGCGGTAGGTTTTGGGTTAAGCTCATACATTGTTGGTACAGAGCATGGCTGGGTCTCGCGAAAGAAATCTTCACAACGGGTATTAAAAACATTAAAATTCTTATTGCAACTGCCCCAAAGTGATGCAACGGCCAATGTGGGTGGGTACAAAGGCTTTTTCTATCATTTTCTTGATGTGCATACCGGCTATCGTTATCAGGATGTGGAACTTTCAACCATTGATACGGGTTTGCTTATGGCCGGAGTTTTGTCCTGCTACTCGTATTTCGACAGGAATAATCCTGTGGAAATAGAAATTCGCCGAATAGCGGATTCACTTTACCGTCGTGTAGACTGGGCATGGTTTTTAACAAAAAATAACGCACTTAGCATGGGATGGCATCCGGGTCAGGGATTTCTGGAATCGGAGTGGAAAGGATATAATGAAGCGATGATTTTGATAATCATGGCTATAGGCTCGCCGACGCATCCCATACCATCATCGTGCTGGGATGTGTGGACACAAAATTATAACTGGGCAAACTACAAAGGCCAGGAGCATGTGAATTTTGGGCCGCTTTTTGGGCATCAATACTCCCATATGTTTATCGATTTCAAAGGAATACAGGATAATTACATGAAAAATAAAGGAATAGATTATTTTGAAAATTCCCGAAGAGCGACGTATGCAAACAGGGCATATTGCATCGAAAATACTCAAAAATTCAAAGGTTATACGGAAAACGTTTGGGGCTTAACTGCTTGTGACGGTCCCGGTTATTTCAGAAAAAAAATAGGCGATAAATTTGTTGCATTTGATGGCTACTCGGCCCGGGGAGTTGCACAGAAATATTTGGTAGATGATGGCACCATAGCTCCGACAGCGGCTGGTGGTTCTGTGGCTTTTGCCCCCGAAATCTGTATTCCTGCGTTAAAGGAAATGTATGATTTATACGGAGATAAACTTTACGGTAAATATGGCTTCCGTGATGCCTTTAATCCTACGTTTACTTTCGGTAAAGAGAATGAAAAAGGTTGGTTCGATTGCGATTATATTGGAATTGATCAGGGACCCATTGTGTTGATGATAGAAAATTATAAAACCGGATTGATCTGGAATATTTTCAAAAAAAACCCGTACATTGTTGATGGATTAAAGAAGGCTGGTTTCAGCGGCGGATGGTTAGATAATTAATTGATAATTAATAGTATTATTCAAAATAATCGTAAAACAAAATAGAATTATATGACAGCAAATACAACTACAGCGACCGAATCGAAAAAATTTTCAGGCACTCTTCGTTCGAAGCCCAATTACACATCGGCATTAGTACTTTTGACATCATTATTTTTTATGTGGGGTTTTATCACCTGCCTGAACGATATTCTTATCCCTCATTTAAAAGGGTTGTTCGATCTGAATTATACCAAAACGATGTTGATCCAGTTCACATTTTTTGGAGCTTATGCCCTGATGTCAATCCCTGCCGGCTGGATAGTAGGAAAAATTGGATATAAAAAAGGTATTGTACTTGGCTTGTCCGTTACAGGTATTGGTGCATTAATGTTCTATCCTGCTTCAATGATGATAAGTTACGGAGTATTTCTTACCGGATTTTTTATTTTGGCAACCGGGATAACCATCCTTCAGGTAGCGGCAAATCCCTTTGTTGCCATTTTGGGAGCGCCCGAAACTGCATCGGGAAGACTTAATATGACACAGGCATTTAACTCATTAGGAACAACTATCGCCCCGATTTTCGGAGGGTTGCTCATCCTTTCCAATCACACCGTTGCCGCTGAAAAGGCAGCTACCGTGCAAATTCCTTATATTGGAATTGCCATTGCTCTTTTTCTGATAGCCGTAGTATTTGCTTTTGCCAAATTACCAAATATCAAAGCGGAGAGCCAGCAAAAAGCAGCCGGAAGCGCCTGGAAATATCCCCATTTAGTTTTAGGAGCCATCGCCATTTTCCTTTACGTTGGAGGAGAAGTTTCCATTGGCAGTTTCCTCATTAGCTTCTTCAAAGAACATGATATTGCTGGTTTGATCGAAACAGAAGGCGCTAAATATGTGGCAATGTATTGGGGCGGAGCAATGATCGGAAGATTTTTTGGCGCCATTTCCTTAACGGGAATAAAGAAACAAAATACCAGATTTATACTTTATGCTGTAACTATGGTGTTTGCATTTTTTCTGGCGTGGTATCTTACCAAAGAAACTACCCTTGCAGCATTATTTCTCATTTTTGTAATTATTAATCTTGCAGGCTTCCTTTTAGGAAAAAACAAACCGGGTCGTACGCTTTCCATTATGGCAGGTATTGTGGTTGTTTTGGTTACCATTACCGTGATTTCTTCCGGCAAGTTTGCCATGTGGCCTATCATTGCGGTAGGATTGTTCAATTCCATCATGTTCCCGACAATTTTCACCCTTGCCATTGATGGTTTGGGAAAAGATACCAGTCAGGGCTCAGGAATTTTATGTATGGCCATTGTTGGCGGTGCATTGATTCCTTTATTAATGGGCGTAATGGCCGATAATTTTGGCATTCACCATTCATTTTTAATTACACTTGTTTGTTATCTGTATATTCTTTTTTATGGAATTCGCGGGTATAAACATCAAATAAAAACCGAAAACATTTAATAACCAAATTTATAAATTATGAGAAAATTTACGTATCTCTTATTGCTGATAATGCTTTGTACGGGGCAGGTTTTTGCTCAGGGGCGTAAGGTCAGCGGAACGGTAACCGATGCCAAGGACGGTTCTACCATGCCGGGTGTAAATGTGATTCTGAAAGGAACAACCTCTGGTGCAGTATCCGATGTGAATGGCAGATATGAAATCAATGTAACCGGTAAAAATCAGGTTCTGGTATTCAAGTTTATCGGATATAAGACTCAGGAAATTGAAATCGCCAACAACAATGAGATCAATGTACAAATGGCTGTTGAGTCTCAAAAACTGGATGAAATAGTAGTAATTGGCTATGGAGTTCAGCGAAAAAGCGATTTAACCGGTTCGGTTTCTTCGATGAAAGGGACCGACCTTTCCAAGATTGCCACTTCTTCGGCAGTTCAGGCAATGCAGGGAAAAGTCGCCGGAATTCAAGTCTCTGACCCTTCCGGAGCTCCCGGTTCTACTCCTGTGGTTCGTATCCGGGGAGTTGGCACACTCAACAATGCAAATCCTATTTATGTAGTGGACGGAGTTATTCTCGACGACATTTCATTTCTTAGCAACAATGATATTGAATCAATGGAAGTACTTAAGGATGCTTCTGCAACTGCGATTTATGGTTCCCGTGGCGCCAACGGAGTCATTATTGTTACTACCAAAATTGGCAAAGTTGGTAAAGAAAATCCACCTGCAATCAAATTTTCGTATGATTATAGTTTTCAACACCTTCAGAAAAAAATTGATTTACTTACCGGAAAAGAATTTGCCCAGGTGGTAAATGAAATAAATCCGGGAACGTTTAATAATATCAACCGGGTAGCCAATACGGACTGGCAGGATAAGATTTTTAAGGATATGATGCCTATTCAGAATTATCATGCTTCGGTTACCGGAAGCGGCAAAAAATATAGCTATTATTTTGGTATCGGTTATTACACTCAGGATGGAATAATTAGAAAATCTAATTATGAACGTTTGTCGGTAAAACTCAACAATATTTATAATCTTACCGATAATATTAAAGTTGGAGTTGATCTTACGGTATCCCCGGACAAACGCAACAACGAAGCCGGTGCTATTTATCAGGCATATCTTGCTTATCCGACGGATGTTCCCTATAAATCCGACGGGAGTTTTGCCGAAGTTCAAGGTTCAGGTAATCCTTTGGCTTCCATTGAATATAATAATTCATATACTAACGATCTGCGTTCGGTGGGCAATGTTTTTACAGATATAAGTTTGCTTAAGCTGTTTACTTATAAAAGTAGCTTTGGATTTGATATTAATAACACGAAGGATAAAAGTTTTACTCCGGAATATTATGTTAGTCCAACGCAAAGCGCCGCTATGAATAAGCTTACGGTAGCCATGTCGGAATACAGAAATTGGTTATGGGAAAATACACTCAATTTTAATAAAGACATTAAAAAACATCATTTTGATGTATTGGCGGGTATCACTGCCCAGAAGAATAAAAGCGAATATACTTCTGAAACCATACAAAATCTTATCGGAGATGATCCTTCGTTGTGGTATATACAAACCGGCGACACTAAAACACTGGTCGGAGGTAACGGAGGTGAAATTACGGCTATGGAATCGTATTTGTTCAGGTTAAATTATACTTTCGATAAACGTTTCCTTTTTACAACATCTTATCGTATAGATGGTTCATCCAAGTTTGATAAGGATAATCGTTGGGGATATTTCCCTTCATTTGCTGCCGGATGGAATATAAAGAATGAAAAATTTATGTCGTCGGTAAAACCTGTAAGTACGTTGAAACTTCGTGCAAGCTGGGGAATTATTGGAAACGAAAAAATAGGACAGAATTCCCATTATTCATTGGTGGATAATGGTCAAAATGCGGTATTTGGATATTCAGAAACGCTGCAACAAGGCGCATCATATGCCGTTACAGGTAATAACAAATTAAAATGGGAAAATACTACACAAACCGATGCCGGGTTGGAAATCGGTCTATTGGAAGATAAGCTTTCGGCAGAATTCGATTATTACAATAAAATGACTGACGATATCCTTGTCTCTCTTTACACGCCCGGGCATATGGGCAATGGACCTTATGCAACAGTTACTTATAATGCGGCAAAAGTTTTAAACCGCGGCTTTGAGTATAACGTTTCGTACAAGGAAAAAATCGGAGATTTTAGTTATATGGTTAAGGTAGTGGGATCTACGCTATATAATGAAGTGAAAAAATTAGGTGCTACTTCCGGAAGCGGATCTTTTATATCCAATGGTTCATTGGGTAATGGACAAATGGTTACGCGTACGGTTGTGGGTGAACCTATCGGCGAATTCTATGGCTACAAGGTGATTGGTGTTTTCCAAAATGAAGAAGAATTGAGAAACTATCCGCATATTGATGGAGCACAAGTGGGCGATCTTAAATTTGCAAATCTTAATTCCTCCGATAGTGTCATTGATGAAAAGGATAAAACCAACCTGGGGTCGTACATTCCTAAAATTATGTATGGCCTTGTTATAGAGCTTAATTATAAAGCATTCGATTTTTCAATGGATTTTAACGGACAAAGTGGCAATAAAATTTATAACGGAAAAAATGCTGTCCGCCCCAATTTAGGCAACTTTGAATCGAGAGTTAAAAACCGCTGGCATGGTGAAGGCACCAGCAATTCGGAGCCGCGCGCTACTTCCGGTGGACCAAACTATGAACCTTCAAGCTATTTTATTGAAGATGGAAGCTTTTTCCGTCTGAGAACCATTTCATTGGGTTATACTTTGCCTTCGGGTGTTTTATCGAGAATTAATGTGAAACAGGCACGGGTATTCATTAGGGGCAATAATGTATTTACAATGTCAAAATATTCAGGATATTCCCCGGAAATTTCAAGCGATAATGCGCTTGCCTCAGGTATTGATAAGGGCGTTTATCCGTCAACTGCTATTTATTCAATTGGCTTTAATGTTAATTTTTAATGTTATAACGATGAAAATTATGAAAAATAATAATTTTAAAAAGATACTTGCAGTGAATGGGAAGTTATTGATTGTACTTATGATTATACTTACCGCTTGCAAGAAAGATTTCTTAGATGTCGATCCGCAAGGATCAGAAACGAGTGCTCTATTTCCGAAGTCAGCCCAAGATGCACGACTGGCCGTTAATGCCTCGTATACAGCATTACGCGAATGGAATTATCATTCAGGGGGATTTCCAATTCTTGACATTATGTCCGATGAAGCTACCAAAGGAAGCAACCCCGGCGATGCTGCCCGGTTGAATTTATTCGATAATTTCCAGTTTACGGCTTCCTCTACAGATATTTTTCCATGGTATAGTGCTTTATACAAGGCAGTTAAACGCGCAAACATTGTTATCGAAAAAATTCCACCTATTGTAATGGATGAAAATCTGAAAACACGTTATATTGCCGAAGCCCGTTTTCTGCGCGCCTTTTCATATTTTACGCTCGTGCGTGCTTTTGGAGATGTGCCAATGGTGGTTACCACTACTCCTGCTTATACATTAGTCAGGTCGCCGAAACAAGTAATTTATGATGAGGTAATTATCAAAGATTTGGAATTTGCGATGGCTAATCTTCCTGAAAAAAATCAATATACCAAGGATGATATCGGACGGGCTACCTCAGGAGCTGCTAAGTCATTATTAGCAAAAGTATATCTTTATCTGAAAGATTACCAAAAAGCGGCCAGTTATTCCGTTCAGGTTATTAAATCGAATCAATATGGTTTGGAAACAGAATTTACAGATGCATTTTCCTTGGCAGGACAGTTTGGAAAAGAGTCGGTATTTGAAATTGGTGCCGCTCCGTTTGAAGATTTTTCTCAGGGTGGAAATCAATTTGCCAATACCCAGGGCGTGCGCGGAGATCCGAATAAAGGATGGGGATTTAACCGTCCGTCCATCGCTTTAATCAACAGTTTTGAACCGGGTGACAAACGCAAATTGGGTACTGTAATATTTCTCGGAGAAACCATTGATGGTATCCTTATCAACGGTGACCCTGCAACAGCCGATACTACATGGACGGATGCAACGCATACTACAATTGCTGAATTTGAAACATATAACCGTAAAGTATGGACTCCGGGAACAACTACCGTGGAAGAATGGGGCTATAATATCCGAGAAATACGTTATTCCGACGTACTTTTAATAGCCGCCGAAGCTTTGAACGAAATAGGAAAATCCGACAGCGCGTTAATATTTCTTAATGAGGTACGCGATAGAGCGGGGGTTGCAGAAGAAACATCTGTAGACCAATCTGTTTTGCGCGACAAAATATTTAATGAACGCCATCTGGAATTTGCTATGGAAGGCCAACGGTTTTTTGACCTGGTTCGTACCGGACGCGCTGCACAAGTCCTCAGGCCCTACGGATTTGCTACAGGGAAAAATGAATTATTTCCAATACCAGAAAGCGAAATAGAATTATCGGGAGGAACGTTAACTCAAAATCCCAACTGGCATTAACCCAAAAACAATTTAATAATCATTATATTAATTTAACAAATAGGAATATGAAAACAACTTTTTTTAGAATTGCCGGTATACTATTGTTAGTTACAGGCTTGATTTTTACAGGATGTAAAAAGGATAGCAAATCTACTCCCATTGACATCCAAAGCATTATGTGCGGAACCATTGATTTATATGGCCCAAACAAGGCAACCAATGTTGATGTTATAAACGATATTGCAATCGTTTTTACTACAGATGTTGATCAGACGACAGCCCAGACAGCAATCCAGCTTAAAAGAGGTACGGTGTCTGTTGCAACACAAATTACCATAAGCGGACCAAATGTTACTATTCATCCTACAGATAATCTTATTACTGGAACAGAATATACGTTGACGTTTGATGGCGTTAAATCTACCGGTGGTGAGATTTTGACTACAATTAGTGTTCCTTTTCTTACCAAAGGTGTAGGTCTTGATACTCCACCTCAGGCTTCGAGCCAGACACTCTATCTGCAATTTAACGGAAACATCAGCGATGTTACAGGCAATGCCACTAAAGAATTTGAACAAGTGGCGTATACCACCGACCGTTTTGGAAATGCAAATGGCGCTGCCGATTTTAGAGGAGCAACCATTGCGGGTAATGGCGACATCGTGGAATTAAGCGGTACTAAATTTATCAACCCAAGTACGACAATCAGTGTTTGGTTTAAAGTAAATCCTGCTGATTATTCGGCTAGTAAAGTAATGTTTGGCCTGGGAACCGAAAAAGGTTTCTTCAATGAAATTAGCCCTAACGATGGCTGGCTTAAATTTGCTACCAGCCATAAAGTAAGCCCGGATCCCAATAATCATTATTTTGGCACAGCCTGGACTGATCCTAATGGAAGTGGAACACATGCCGGCGCATTAGCTGAATATGTTGGAAGTATTACCAATTTAATTGGAAGTAGTTGGCATCAGTTGGTTATGACTTACGATGTAAACTCTCAGGTTAAGACTATTTATATTGATGGTATTATTATGCTACAGGTCAGCCTAAATAATCCTCCGGAATGGAATCTGACCGATTTTGCCATTGCCGACAAAGCGGATGGAACCGGCGCTCCGGTAACAGGTATTGACCCAAAACTTGCATTGGGCTTTTTCTGTAGCAGGGATAATACGGCTACGGGTTGGTCAACGTATTCAACGGCAACAAACACTTATAAAGGCGCTTTAGACGATATGCGTATCTTCAGCAAGGCCCTTTCTACTAATGAAGTTACCCAGTTATATAATGCGGAAAAACCTTCAGCAAAAAAATAATCAATCCTAATCCCTGATTCGTTCGGGGAATGAACTCCCGGTATTAAAACAGAATATTCGTTGATATACCGGGAGTTTTTACTCTTTATTTAAAAAATTAAAATACAACGCGCTCCATTTTTTCGGAATCAAACTCATGAAAAACGGGGAAAATTATTCAACCAATTTTAAAAATTATTTACGAATGCAACGCTTATTTAAACCATTGGCTTTGATTATAATAGTAATTACTGCCGCTTCATTTACCATTGACAGAGATAAAAAACCGGGAAACAATACAACGGTTGACCGGAAAGTGGATTCTCTTCTGAAAATGATGACACTGAAGGAAAAAATAGGTCAGATGACCCAGTTTACCAGCGATTATGATGTTACCGGACCGACGATGCGGCAGGGATACAAAGATGATATTAAAGCTGGCCGGGTAGGTTCGGTTTTTAATGCGTTGGGTACAAAATATACCCGTGAACTTCAAAAGTTAGCCGTGGAAAATACGCGTTTGCATATTCCATTGATTTTTGGATATGATGTGATCCATGGATACAAAACCATTTTTCCGATTTCGCTGGGCGAAACGGCAAGTTGGGATACGACGGCCATAGAACAATCGGCGCGGATAGCCGCAACGGAAGCTTCCGCCGAAGGCTTGCACTGGACTTTTGCTCCTATGGTTGATATTGCCCGTGATCCTCGCTGGGGACGCATCATGGAAGGCGCCGGTGAAGATCCTTTTCTTGGTTCGCAGGTGGCAAAAGCCCGTGTAAATGGTTTCCAAAACCATCAGTTAGGCGCTACCAATACTGTGGTTGCCTGTGTAAAACATTATGCAGCTTATGGCGCTGCTCAGGCCGGCCGCGATTATAATACTACCGATATGTCGGAACGAACACTGCGTGAAGTTTATCTTCCGCCATACCATGCCGGCGTGGAAGCTGGAGCAGGTACATTGATGTCGTCGTTTAACGAACTGAACGGCGTTCCGGCAACAGGAAATAAATTCCTGCTGACCGATATTTTACGAAAAGAATGGGGATTCAAAGGTTTTGTGGTTTCTGATTATACATCTGTTAACGAAATGGTTAAACATGGCATTGTTGCCAACGAAAAAGAAGCCGGTGAACTGGCGCTGAATGCTGGCTTAGATATGGATATGCAAGGTGCCGTTTATTATAATTATCTCGAAAAATCGCTTGCCGAAGGGAAAGTTACCATTCAACAAATAGATGAAGCCGTCCGGCGTATCCTTCGAATAAAATTTGAACTCGGACTGTTCGGCGATCCGTATAAGTTCTGCAACGAAGAACGCGAAAAAAACAGCATCATGACGAAGGAAAATCTGGCTGCAGCCAAAGAGATTGCCTGTAAATCAATAGTGCTGTTGAAAAATGATCATCAGTTGCTTCCTCTGCAAAAAAACATTAAAACATTGGCTGTGATTGGTCCGCTGGCAAACGACAAACAAGATTTAATCGGTTCGTGGAGCGCTCAGGGCGATTATACCAAATGTACATCGTTGCTCGAAGGAATAAAATCGTTGCTTCCTTCTTCCACGGAAGTTTTGTATACCAAAGGTTGCAATATCAACGACGATTCCACCGGATATTTTCAGGAAGCGCTGGATATTGCGGGCAAGTCGGATGTAATAATAATAGCTGTGGGCGAAGCTGCCTGGATGAGTGGCGAAGCTGCCAGTCGTTCTGATATCGGGTTGCCTGGCGTTCAGGAGCAATTGGTAAAAGAAATTCAGAAAACAGGAAAACCCGTTGTGGTAGTGCTGATGAACGGCCGCCCGCTGACCATTCCCTGGATAGCAGAAAATGTTCCTGCCATCCTCGAAACATGGTTTTTGGGAACCCGTGCCGGCGATGCTATCGCTGATGTTTTGTTTGGCAATTATAATCCTTCGGGTAAACTTCCGGTTACATTTCCGCGTAGCATTGGACAGATTCCTTTGTTTTACAATGCTAAAAATACCGGTCGGCCGATGGAACCCGATAATAAATATACCAGTAAATATCTCGATTTACCCAACACACCGCAATGGCCATTTGGCTTTGGGCTGAGCTATACCACATTTAGCTATTCAGATATTAAACTCGATAAACAAAAAATAAAAATGAATGAACCGTTTCATATTTCTGTAACGGTTACCAATACCGGAAAATATAAAGGCGAAGAAGTGGTTCAGCTATACGTACGCGATATGGTTGGCAGCGTTACCCGCCCGTTAAAGGAACTGAAAGGTTTCCAAAAAATCAGCCTGAAACCCGGCGAAGCAAAAGAAGTTGTTTTTACACTTACCAGCGATGACCTGAAATTTTACGACATTGCCATGAAGTATACCTGTGAACCCGGAGATTTTAAAGTCTTTGTCGGGACTAACTCCTCCGATGTTAAAGAAGCGGATTTTATACTTGAATAGAAAATAAAATTAATAACAAATGAAAAATTTCAAATTTATAATACCATTTTTAACCATGCTGTTGGGATTTTCCTTTGTTACTCCCGGGCAAACCTATTTGTATTTTCAGGACAGCCCAACCGCCGGTTATTATGAATATAGCTGGATGGAACTTACCTCGCCCAGCGCATTGGAACGCGGCGGAACCGATTTAACCCGTTTTCCGGTCGAAAGCACTATTCCTGCTCAGCAGGGCATGAATGCTCTTCGACTTCACTGGACGTCGGCTCAGGGTGGCGACTGGGCAGCTATTGCTGCCGGCTTAAACTGGACGGCAAAGGACATAAGCAATACCGATACGCTGTGCTTCTACCTTTATTCTGTCGAAGGCATCTCTTCCGAAAATCTTCCGAAAATATTAATGGAAGATATTAATAATACCAGAACCACTAAAATCCCGCTGACTCCATTTTCCGGGGATTTGATTGCCGGAATATGGACAAGGATAACAATGCCGGTGAGCCAGTTTATTTCTTCCAGCCCCCTGGTGGATTTTACCAAGATTAAAACCGTTGGCTGGGCACAAAACATCTCTGATAATACAAGCCATACCTTGCTCATTGATAATGTCAGGGTATTTACCGGTAGCGGAATCTCGACTCCGGTAGCTGTTCCTGCAAATTTCTATGCCAAAGGTTACGATAGCCATGTTTATCTGACATGGAAACCCAATACCGAATCGCATTTGGGCGGGTACGAAATATTTCAGTCTGCCGATAGTGGCGCTTCCTTTCATATTCGTTGCGTAGCTGCAAAAACCGATAGTGTTTACACCGATTTTGTAGGATCTCAGGGTACCAATCTGCACTTGTTGTATAAAATACGGGCGATGAACGATGAGAGTCAGCCTTCCGCCTTTTCCGATAGCGTGCCGGCAGATACTCACGTGATGAGCGATGAAGAACTCCTCGACATGACCCAGGAAGCTACATTTCGCTATTTCTGGGATAATGCCGATCCTAATTCAGGATTAGCCCGCGAACGCAATACTTCGGGCACTACGGTAACTACCGGAGGTTCCGGCTTTGGCGTGATGGCTATCCTTGTCGGGATTGAAAGGGGATTCATTACCCGCGAACAAGGCGTTCAACGTATGCTCAAAATACTGAATTTTCTTCAGAATGCCGACCGTTTTCACGGTGTATGGCCACACTGGATTGATGGAAATACCGGACGTGTCATTCCGTTTTCTCCCAAAGATAACGGGGGCGATATCGTGGAAACCTCTTTTATGATCGAAGGTTTACTCACTGCCCGCAATTATTTCAATCAAAATACTCCGGATGAACAACAGATCGTGCAGAAAATTACCAGTCTGTGGGAAGCGGTGGAATGGGACTGGTATACCCGCAACAATAGCGGTTTTATTTATTGGCATTGGTCGCCAAATTATGCCTGGCAGATGAATATGCCCATTTACGGTTACATGGAAGCGATGATTGTATACATACTTGCCATTGCTTCACCTACGCATCCCGTTCCCCCTGCGTATTGGACTTCCGGCTGGGCTGCCAGCAACGCTTATCATAATGGTCGTACCTATTACGGTATCAAGTTAGATGTTGGCCCGGATAAAGGCGGCCCCCTATTTTTTGCCCATTATTCCTTTCTTGGGTTTGATCCCAGAAATAAAAAAGATAAATTTACCAATTATTTTATTAACAATATACACCATACACAGATTAACCGGGCGTATTGCATTGCCAATCCTCACCAGTTTGCCGGTTATGGCGAAAACTGCTGGGGACTTACCGCCAGCGATGATCCCGGTGGTTATCAAGCCCATGAACCCAACAACGATAACGGAACCATCACCCCGACAGCGGCGTTGTCGTCCATGCCCTACACTCCCGAGTATTCCATGATTGCCCTCAAACATTTCTATCGCGATTTGGGGCAGAATATCTGGGGAAACCAGGGATTCTGTGATGCATTTAATATTGGGGACAATTGGTATGCTGATTCTTATCTTGCCATCGATCAGGGTCCGATTATTGATATGATTGAAAATTACCGCAGTCAACTTTTATGGAACAACTTTATGGCAAATGCCGAAATACAACCGGCATTGGATTCCATCGGATTCGTTTACGATCCCGAAGGGATAGAAGAACCTGTTATCAATAATCCTTCGGCGATAACGGCTTATCCTAATCCGGCTTCTTCCCTGACCACGGTTAAGTTTTACCTTCCTGCCAAGGAAAATATTAATCTTTCGGTTTACGACCAGTTTGGCAGAATGGTGGTACGAATATATCAAAATGTAAATGTAGAACCGGGGCTGCACGAAGTAGAAATCCCTGTAGATAAAATTCCGGCAGGATTGTATATCCTAAGGCTGGAATCCGCAAAGTTAGACGGAAGTTGCAAATTGCTTATCAACGAATAAATTGCAAAGGGGGAAGTAATAATCCGAACTCAGGTGAAATTAAGTTTGTTTGAAAAGGGAGGCTCATCAGAACCCCCTTTTTATTTTTCTGCTTTAGATCAACTTTGAATACATCAAATAGAAAAACGGACAAAAGATAAGCCTATTGCATGTCTATATGATTTGTAGGAAAGATCAAGCAAAGATGAACGAAGACACTTTTCAATGCTTATTTCTGTTTTTAGAACCTCGAAAAACAATTATTGTGACAATTAAATAACTGATTTTGTAAGTAAATTAAGTTTGTTTGAAAGGGGCTCTGGTGAGCCCCTTTTTTGTTGGTAAAAACAGGCATGCCATGCTATATTACTACAATATCAGATTATTATCCGATTCTATCATACTGTAACTGCAAGAAGATATAATGATTCGTCCGGTACAAGAAAATTTCCATATCTGTATGTAGTAGAATTTCTCTACATTTGATTTATCAATTAAATTTTTGTTAACATGCCTGTACATTTTTATAAAAAGCCTGTAATTGTGGCTGGTAGTGTTGCTTTTCTAGCGGTTTTAATCATAGCCCTATTCTTCCTTTTATATAAAAACCATACACCTCAAAAAGAGCAATATAAAACCGAAAAAAAACAATTATCCGAGATATTTGCAACACTGGATACTGCTTATTGGAGAAATAAAGACAAAAATTTAACTCTTATTGATAAGGCCGTTAGCATTTCCAGAAAGGTAAATGATGGTAATGCTATGGCACAGGCATTATATTATAAAACAAAGGTATTTCAAACCTTTGAACAAAACGACAGTATTCTTATTCTGTGCAATCAGGCTTTGATGATGGCGGAAAAATATCATAATAATATTTTGGTTGCAAAAATCAAAAACAACATTGGCAATTACTATTATTATAAGGACAACTATTATTTGGCCATGTTGTATTATAGCGAAGCCATAAAAATAGCAGAAAGCCTGAAAGATGATATAGCAGCAGGAGTATTTGCCAATGGATTAGGTTTAGTTAATTTGGTATTAGGCGATTATGATAAAGCTATAACATATTTTCAACGTTCCGTTAATGCTGACAAAAAATCAGGGTATATCAGAGGCATTGCAGGTGCTTTTATGAATATTGCCAGTTGTTACATGGAAAAAAATGATTTTTCCAAAGCCGTTTTATATAACAATAAAGCATTGGCGATGGCTAATCAGATACATGATAATGAAACTGTTTGTAAAATATTTGTTAGTCTTGGACTTATCAACATTATGGATAAAGAAAGGACGAAAAATAAATCGGTGGCATTGGATTATTTTTATAAAGCATTGGAATATTCAAGACAAATCAATAACCGTAGAATGTACGGAATTGCCTTGCAGGATATCGGAGCATATTATGCTGATAATAATCAATTAGCTAAAGCTGAGAACTTTTTAAACCAGAGTCTGACTATCTTTTCTGAAATTGGGTTTAAAAGAGCTGAGAAAAAAGTTAATCTGACGTTGTCGGACATAAAAAAGAAACAAGGACAATGGCAAAAAGCCTATCAATACCATTTACGTTTTGTAGAGCTTAACGACAGTATTCAGAATTCGGATGCCCGGAGAAAAATTTCAGATTATCAATATGAAATAGAGTTTCAAAAGAAGCAATACGAAAAAGAATTATTGCAAAAGAAATATGATACCCAAAAAAGAAATAATATCATTCTTGTTATTAGTACTCTGTCTGCTATTATCATTGCATTGATCGTACGAAAAAGCCTAAAGAAATCTATCAGACTGCAAAAAATGGAAAACACTCATTTGCAGGAAAAAATTGAAATGGCAGATAAAATAAAGGAACTTGAAAAGATCAAATACCAGGTGGAAATAGAAGCAAAAAATAAGGAATTAGTCAGTTTTTCCCTGCAGCTTACCACCAAAAATGATTTGCTTAACGATATCTCTAAAATATCAGATAAATATTACAATGAGAATACCCTTAACAAAAGTTATTACAATGATTTAATAAAAATAATTGAAGATAATTTTAATATAGATAAAGAATGGAGCCAATTTAAGGTTTTATTTGAAAAAGTACATCAAGGCTTCTTCAACAAGCTGAAAAAAAATTATCCCGATCTTACCGAACACGAACTTCGTTTTTGTGCCTATATTAAAATCAATCTCCGGCCCAAAGAAATTTGCCGGATACTTAATATTAGTACAAATACAGTAAAATCATTCAGATACCGGCTTAAAAAGAAACTTGGATTGGATACGTCGGTGAACATAGAGGATTTTCTCAGAAATCTTTAAATTATCGGTTATAAAACAAGGAACCTTCAATGGCAAAAAGAGCTGGAAAATGCCGGCAAAATCCTTTTGCATCCGCTTGCGCATACCGATGAAATGGTTATATTTTATTTTAATTGTTGATTTATTGTTTACTAAACGATAACTTTATTCTCGTTTATTTTTGAAATGCATACCATTTCGCTACCATGTTTGGAAACAAAATCCTATCTTAAGCTCTATTTTTGTACCTCACAATTACAAAAATTATTAACAATTTAAAACCTATAATCAAGATGAAAAAATTATTACTATCGTTAGTCTGGATTGTTGCCACTTTTGCTCTATCCGCCCAAACGTACAGGGAGTATGAAACTACTCACGGGAAAAATTATTTAATTAAGGATAAAAACGGGAAATATACCTCGGTTCAATGTAGCAAGCCTACGGGGAATATGAAACTGGATAATCCTTTTTTGAGTTCCAATTTTCAAAAAGAAGATGCCAGGCCTTTATCCGTTACCAGCAATCCTAAAGATCGTCCCACTCATCACCTTGCACTCAAAATGGATCAAACTATATTTGCCGTGGGAGCCGATATATATATTTCAAGCAATTTAAACATATTTGATATTTCAAGCATAACATGGTCGGAGGATGGCTTGAAAGGTGACATTGATTTGCCGGAAAACAATTATGAAATTATTGCTGCGTATAATGCCTATTCTTATTCCGAAAATGATCCGGCATACGTTATTATTCATAATATTAATATTTCCAGTGACACAAGTATAGAAATTAATTTTGCTACGATGGCCAATCATAAAATATACCTGCAATATAAGGATGAAAATGGTGTGGTAATTGATCCTACAAGTCAAAGTGTATTGTTTAATAATGCTACAATAAGTATAAGCCTGCCCGAAAATCATTTAATGACTGGATTGAGAAGTCAAATACGGGTTCCCAATGGATACATCATGGCATCGGATATAGATTCGGGATATAAAATTTTGTTGAATCAGCTTTATGTTCAGACTGGGAAATTGTATATTGCAGATATGGGAGAAATTGAAGGATTGGCAAGTGATACCATTCTGCAAAATAATTATCCCAATTATAAAAAAATGGATATGGTTTTTCATACCACCCCTTCATCTCCAAGCGATAACCATTTAGCTTTTCAATATGGGACCATAGATGATATAGATTGGTGGTACGTTATAGGATCCGGTTGGGGATTCAATGGAGAATATATTTCTTTTGACAGGGATACATTGCACGTTTTTACGGACAACAGGAAAAAAGAAGTTTCGGGTGGTCGCAAGATAACTTGTTTAGCAAGTGTTTGTTTTTATGAAGGATCTAACTCCATGATTTCCGACCCTTTCTTTGTTAATACCAATGATAGTATTGCTTTTGCGAAATTTAATGTAACAGCAGCTTCTCCTCAGTTTCCGGATAACGGCATTGTAGATTTGGGAATTACCGCTCCCTTTAACAAAATTATTTTTTACAATAGTAAAAATTATAATGTTATTGACTTAAGCCCTAATGAACTATTTTTGGGACAACTACACGAAGAACGGCAAATGGATAACCATTTCAGTATCTATGAAATAAAAAAAGGAAGCGAGGTTTTAGTTAGTGATACATTGTCAAATTTTACAGAGCCGTTTTCTATAACAGAACAGGGAATTTATAACTTTACTATAACCAATAAAAACTATGCCATAAAGGACCAGCCCGGACAAAGTACATTTGAGGCGTCCTTTGATATGGGAAACGAGGATGCCAACCCGCCGGTAATTTCTTCTTTTAAATTATTAGATTCTGAAAATTCCATTACCAATTCTTTTGAATCTGACAAACCGGGTAGTATCTTGCTTAATGCTTATGATTATAATTTTTCAACTCACATGTTAAATCGGTCGGCTTCTGTTCAGGTATTTTATAAAAAATTTGAAGATACTGATTGGACTGAACTTAATACGGTTGAATATCCCAATCTTTTTGATCCCTTTGATCTCGGAGCTTTTTATAAATGCAACCTTAGTTCTGTATTTGCACAGTTTATTACTTCCGGTTATTTGGATTTGAAAATTGTTTCTGCAGATAATGCCGGCAATACCATTACACAAATTTTGCATCCGGCATGTGAAGTTATTAATAATGCAACGACACCCATTCTTTCTGTTACTCCGGTTAACCAAAATGTTACTGCCGAAGAGGGTACAACACAATTCAACATTTCCAATACTGGAATTGGTACAATGAATTATACTGCCGAAGTAACTTCAGGTACAGACTGGTTGACCATCGTTGACGGAGGTAGTGGTAGCAATTCAGGTATCCTTACCCTTCATTATGAAGTTAATAATACCTCTTCTCCCAGAGTTGGGACAATAACCGTATCTGCTCCCGGAGCTACCGGAAGTCCGGTAAATGTTACCGTTACTCAGACTAATATTCATGTTCCCACATTAACCATTACCCATGTTGAAAACATAGTTCCCGGACCGGTAACTATTCCGGTTCATGCTGCTAATGTTACCAATATGGGTTCATTTCAGTTCACTATTAATTTCGATCCGTCCATCCTGACTTATGATAGTGTATCCAACTGGTATACCGGAATTGATGCCGTTACCGTTGGTAATCCATCTTCAGGGCATCTTACCTTTGTATGGGCTGCCGATGCTGAGGGTATTAACATTCCCGATGGAAAATTCTTTGATCTTAATTTCAACTGGCTGACCTCCGATGGTATATCTACCAATTTAACCTGGGGCGATGATCCGACTCCACGTGAATTTGCCGATTATGATGGAAATATCTTTGTTCCGGATTATGTAAATGGTGTTGAAGGAGGTTTTGGCGTAGGCATACCTGAAATGGGTTCTTCTTTCGTCAAGATATTCCCGAACCCGGCTGCCAATATTGTCAATATAACCGTATCCAACACCATTAGCGCAGTTCAGGTGATGAATTATTTAGGTATGGTGGTACATTCTGAAAATATTGCTCAGGAGAAGACCATTACGCTGAACACTTCCCGTTACAGTGCCGGTAATTATCTTGTACGTTTTGTTACCAACAGTGGCCAAACGTTGATTAAGAAAATGGTGATAATTAAATAACTGATTTTGTAAGTAAATTAAGTTTGTTTGAAAAGGGGCTCTGATGAGCCCCTTTTATCACTGATGCATAAGAAAAAAATACTACTTATTGATTCAACCAAATCTATTCATAGTAAAAGCTCTCAATATCATAAACAGCGGAAGCCGAAAAGCTGGAAAAGAGTAGACAATAATTTCATTTATTATGGCTGTGCAAACTAAAACACAACAGGTTCCTGCTTGCATTGGACGTAATCAAGGAAGAACACAACAAGTTTTTGCTTGCATTGGTCGTAAACAAGGAAGAACACAACAAGTTTCTGCCTGCATTGGACGTAAACAAGGAAGAACACAACAGGTTCCTGCTTGCATTGGACGTAAACAAGGAAGAACACAACAGGTTTCTGCTTGCATTGGACGTAAACAAGGAAGAACACAACAAGTTCCTGCTTGCATTGGTCGTAAACAAGGAAGAACACAACAGGTTCCTGCCCGCATAATGCAAATGCTGATAAGAATACCGCAAGTTCTGCCTTGTTTAAAACAAGTTACAGCTTGCATAGGAAGACTGCAACATGATTTTGGATGTATGCCGGCCGGAATATAAATAAACTCAGAAACAACGTAAGATAATCAACCAGTAATAACAGGAGCGACGCATTAAAAATTCAGGACTTTGAAGATATACTCAGGGGACCATCCCGCAAGTAATCTTTTAGATTTTGTACTTATTTTTTCATCATCTTTTTTCAGGAGATTTAATGCTAATCTATTAATGATAGAGAAGTTAACAGCTGCATTGCCGGCTCTTTTTCTACTTGCGTCTTCATTGAATGCGACATCCAAACTCCAATGAACCTTATTTTCTATTTCCCAGTGAGAACGGATTGCCTTTAAGATATGTTCGGCCCCACAACAAAGACTGCTGATGTAATAGCGTGTTTCACCTGTTGATTTTATGTAGCGTTCACTTTCCATCCTTATTAAAGTGCTCAGAGACTTCCACAAGGTTGGTTTTTCAAGCAGGCTTAGGTCGCTGATAATGGAGCATGTCCTGGTTTCTATTCTTCCGTGCCCAAAATCAAGTTGTTGGATAACATGTTCTGGCTTAAGCATCTTGAAACTATCCCTAATATCATCAATCAGTTCTGGTTGATTCTCTTTTACAGCTAAAATATATTCGGCTTTCTTACTTCGGATCTTCTTTGCTATCTCTTTCTGACATCCCATTGCATCGATCGTAATAATGCTCCCTTCTATCAACAGGGCATCTAACAACTCAGGTATCGCCGTTATCTCATTTGATTTTTCTTCAACTTTTACCTGACCTATAATCATTTGATTGGAATTGGACCAGGCACTCACAATATGGGTTGCACTATGAAAGCCTTTTCCACGGCTTCCCCTTACCGTCTTTCCATCAATAGCTACAATATCGCCCGGGTATTTGCTTACCAAGGATTGAACCCAGGCCGTGAATACCTTTTCAAATTCCACCGGATCTAAGGATGCGTAAAACCGATTAAAGGTGTCATGGCTGGGAATGCCATTAGGCAAGGTTAGAAAAGAGGATAACCATGGCTTCTTTTGTTTGCCAAATAGTTCAATCTCATTCCATGACTCAGCACCACTGATAACTGCTGCTATTGTAATAAAAACAATGTCTTCAAGCTGATGAAGCTTTTTCCGCTCAATTCTTGGGTCTTTCATGCCTGAAAGATACCCTAATAAATTTGAATCGCCCAAATTAATTATACATTTGATTATTAGGCAAATATAATCAAATATAATAACCTAAACAAATCTATTATGCTGATATCCAATTATTTTAAACCATTTTTATCAACACTTAATTGCTCTTTATTTTAATGCGTCGCCCCTGGAATAGAGCATACGGGCAACATTGTTTAAACTGTTTTTGTGTATCTTACATCCATTAATTATTTTTCTTCTTACAAAAAATTTTAACAATTGTTAACGTTTAAAAAAAATGTTTATGTTTGTACCCGGAAATTATCTTTAATCCTTTGGAAATAACTGTTTCCAAAAAGTTTCATAATATTAATAATCACAAACAAACCACAATGAAAAAAATCATTACGCTATTCAAACACGCGTTTTTAGTGTGCGTTTTGTTATTTGCCTTTTCGGCAATGGCTCAACGCTCGGTAAATACGTATTCCGATAGCTGGGGCAAGCAAGGCTTTACGCTTCTGAAATCGGATAATGCAAGTGTACAGGTCAATTTTTCCATATCGGAATTTGCCCTTAACACGAAAAACATCAATGGAGAGAACCTTCAAAACATTGAACTTTCCGGTTGCTTCCTGCCTAACGATGAAGGCGCGCCCGATCTTCCAGGTAATGGCCGTTATATTGCCATTCCTCAGGGAGCCGTAGCTACCTGCAAAATTCTGGCAAGCCGTACTGAGACATTTCACAACGTGAACATGGCTCCGGCATTCAAAATTCCCTGGGATAACGATAAAAGCCCTTTGAAATACGCTAAAAGTTCAAAGTATTTCTCCAAAGGCGCTCTTTATCCCGAAAAATTTGTACAGATTTCCGAACCCACCCAACTTCGTGGAGTAGACGTGGTAATGCTTGGTATTACCCCGTTTCAGTACAATCCTGTAACAAAAGACCTGATCGTTTACCGCGATTTAAAGGTAGAAGTCAGCTATAAAGGCGGAAACGGACATTTTGGCGACGACCGCTTGCGTAGCCGCTGGTTTGATCCTATTCTTCAGGATGCTATCCTGAATCAGGAATCGCTTCCAACCATAGATTATGGCAAACGTGCTACCGAAATGGCAGGACAAAAAGAAGCAGGTTGCGAATACCTGATCATTGTTCCTACCAACCCTGAATTTGCACAATGGGCAGATTCTATCAAAGAATTCCGTACACTCCAAGGTATCAATACCCAGATAAAAACTCTTACCGAAGTTGGTGGAAACACATCAACAGCTATTAAAAATTACATTACCAATGCATTTAACACCTGGACCATTCCGCCGGTAGCCGTTCTGCTTTTAGGCGATTATGGCTCAAGCGCTACCAACAGCATTACTTCTCCCATGTGGGATAACTATTGCGTGTCGGATAATATTTATTCCGATGTGAACAATGACATGATGCCCGACATTGTTTTCTCACGTATTACAGCAAATAATGCCAGTCAATTACAGGTAATGGTAAGCAAAGGCTTAAATTATGAGCGTAACCCACCAACCAGTGCCGATTATTACCATCATCCTATTACTGCCTTAGGTTGGCAAACTGAACGCTGGTTCCAGTTATGTTCCGAAATTGTAGGCGGTTTCTGGCACAATGTACTTGGAAAAGATCAGGTACGTATCAATGCCGTGTACCAAGGCAATCCCGCCAGCGACCCCTGGTCAACGGCATCAAATACCAACGACGTAGTAAGCTATTTTGGGCCTAGTGGTTTAGGATATATTCCGGCAACTCCTCAGGGACTTGGCGGTTTCAGCGGCGGTACTCCTGCACAGGTAGTTACAGCCATAAACAATGGAGCATTTATCCTTCAGCACCGCGACCATGGTTACGAAGATGGCTGGGGTGAACCAGGCTTCAGCAGCTCAAATATCAACCAGTTAACCAATACCGATTTAACTTTTGTTTATTCCATCAACTGTTTGACCGGAAAATACAATTATTCTCCGGCATGTTTCGGCGAAAATTTCCATCGTTATACCAAAAATGGAAATAATTCCGGAGCCCTTGGATTTGTTGCGCCTTCTGAAGTATCTTATTCGTTTGTTAACGATACTTATACTTGGGGAATGTATGATAACCTGTGGCCAAACTTTATGCCTGCTTATGGAACGACCCCTGCTTCAAGAGGTATGTTACCTGCCTTTGGGATGGCTGCCGGCAAATATTTTCTCAATCAATCAAACTGGCCTTATAATACCGAAAATAAAGAGGTTACTTATTACCTCTTCCACGCCCATTGCGATGCTTTCTTAAATTTATATTCAGAAATACCTCAAAACCTGACCGTACAGTACGATCCTATTATATTAAGCGGTTTAACTTCATTTGAAGTTACAGCTAATGAAGGTGCTTTTATTGCTTTGACAGCCAATGGTGAAATTCTCGGAACAGCTACTGCAACCGGAGCTCCAGTTACAGTTACTTTCCCTGCCCAGCTCCCCGGCACAAACGTAGAAATCACCATTACCAAAGAAAATTATTATCGCTTCCATCATACCATCCAGGTTATTCCTCCAACAGGAGCCTATGTAATCAAGGATACTTATGCTGTAAACGACACCATTCTTGGTAACGGAAACGGACAGTTGGATTATGGTGAAAATGTTAATCTTTCACTTGGAATGAAAAATGTAGGCTCGGAAAATGCTACCAATGTCGTAGTTACTATTTCCAGCGCCGATTCTTATGTTACGTTAAGCGATTCTACCGAAACTTTCGGAAACATTCCTGCTAACGGTTCACTTTACATCGCCAATGCATTTGCATTTACAGTAGCCAACAATGTTCCCGATAATCATTCCATTTTATTCAATATTTCGACCACCGACGGCACCAATACCTGGACAGGAACAATGACGGTTACTGCTCATGCTCCGATTTTGCAGGTTGGAACAATGACGGTCTCCGACCCGACTGGAAATAATAACGGTCGCCTTGATCCGGGTGAAACCGCCGACATTATCATTACAACCACTAATACAGGAAGCAGCACAGCAGCCAATACTCTTGCTACTCTCGCTTCAACTAGTGGCTATGTTACCATTAATTCAGGCACTTTCACTTTAGGTAACGTTGTTCCCGGAACTCCGGTAACGGCTACCTTTAACATTTCTGTTGACCCTACAGCTCCTATTGGTTCGGCAGTTGAATTAAACTATACGGCTACTTCAGGACAATATTCTGCTGCCCAAGTATTTACTACTAAAATTGGTTTGGTCGTCGAAGACTTTGAATCGAATGGCTTTACTCATTTTGCATGGACTCAGGGTGGTAACCAACCATGGACCATTACTAATGTAGATCCTTACGAAGGAGTTTACAGCGCTAAATCAGGAGCTATCGGAAACAGCCAGAAATCACAGTTATCGCTGGTGATGGATGTGGCTGTGGCCGACAGTATTTCTTTCTATCTGAAAACTTCTTCCGAAAGCAGTTGGGATTATCTTAAATTTTATGTAGACGCTACGATGATTAATAAATGGTCGGGCGAAACCCCATGGACCAGAGTTGCTTTCCCCGTTACCGCCGGAAATCATACCTTTAAATGGGAATATATGAAAGATGGTAGTGGCGTTAGTGGAAGCGATTGTTCATGGATAGATTTCATTGTCTTCCCAGCCACACAAATTCCTCAACTACCAAATGTTAGTGGTATTATTACCTATGCCAACACGGCTAATACTCCGTTAAACGGTCTTACCGTTAATCTGAAGAACGCTTCAGGAACTATTGTGGGAACATCTACTACCAATGCAACCGGTGCTTATAATTTTTCTAACGTTCCTGCCGGAAGCTATACCCTCGAAGTTTCTACCAACAAAATCTGGGGAGGCGTTACAGCTTCTGATGTTCTTCTATACAGAAAACATATAGCCAACGTTTCGTTGCTCAATGGAATTTATCTCACATCAGGCGATGTAAATGTTTCAAGTAGCCTTACCGCAGCCGATGTACTCTTAATCAGAAAACGTATTGCAAGCGTTATCAATTCATTTCCATCTAGCGACTGGCTATTCAACAATACTCCGATTACTGTAAGTACGTCAAATGTTGTTCAGAACTTTAACGGCATCGTTTATGGCGACGCCAATGGTTCATACATACCTACCGAAACCAAATCCACCCTTGCTCAGCAAGGTCTGATGAATCTCGGAACCGTTGATGCAACCAAAGGCGATGTAGTTGTTCCAATCCATGTTTCTGACATTCAAAATATGGGTTCATTCCAGTTCACCGTTCAATATGATGCTACTAAATTACAGTTAGCTGATGTTACCGACTGGTTTGCCGGAATTAACGACGTTACCATCGGTTCTCCCGCTCCGGGATATATCACATTTGTTTGGGCTGCCGACGTTAACGGTATCAATATTTCCGATGACGTATTATGCAACATCCACTTTACCTCTAATTCAGTTGATGGCTCTGCCTTATCGTTCGTAAGCAATCCTACAAAAATTGAATTCAGCGATTATGAAGGTAATTTATTCACTCCCGAATTTGTGAACGGAAGTGTTGGTTCAATAACCGGTATCGGTGAACTCAGCCAAAACGGTTTGAATATTTATCCAAATCCAAGCAACGGTAAATTTACCTTAACATTTAATTCTGAAAAAGAATCGGTTAACATTAAAATTGTGAATACTCTCGGCAAAGTGGTATTTGAAGAAAACAATGTTACCATTTCCGGTAACCTCTCCAAAACCATTGATTTGAGCAAACAGCCCAAAGGAATTTACATGTTATATGCCGACGATAATCAAAAGGTTATTATTCAAAAAATAGTAATTGAAAAATAATCTTCCAACTATTTAAAAAATAGTATCTTATTAATTAAAAGCCGCCTCATGAAATGATTGAGGCGGCTTTTTTTTGCATTATCCGTAAGAAAAAGGATGAACATAAAATCTTTTACCTACTTTTGAGAAGTTTTTTAATTGATCCATGTATCAAAAAACAATTTATCACTTAATAACTCACTAATAATCAAACATGAAAAAATTAAACAAATTACTTATTTTATTTATCATCCTGTTTTCAGGCACTACAATGCTTTTTGCACAATCAGCGGGTACAAAAGGAAACAAAAAAACGCCGCCCCCAAAAATTACTGTGGACACCAGAGTGGATAACATGGTCTATTGGAAAAATATGGCACGGCTCGGTCTGGTACCGGTTGCACCTGATGTTACTGTTGAAAAAGGTACCTTTACGGGCAGCAAAATCAAGGCAAAATCGGTTATCACCGACGATTCCCCTGATGTTCCTTTAACGACTGTGAATTCTACTCAGAGTGAAAATTCAATTTTTGCCGATCCTAACGACAAAAATCACGTTTTGAACTCCAACAATTCTACCGAAAATCCCGTAGGAAACCTTTATGGCGCCAATGACTTTTTCACTTTCGATGGTGGTAATAGCTGGGGCGGCGAAGTAGAAGGTGCTGGTGGCGGCAATTCGGGCGACCCAACAACAGCCATCAACAATACCGGAAGAATGTATATTGGATATATTCACAACAATTACGGACAAGGTATTTCGTATTCTACCAACGGCGGACAAAGTTGGTCAACCAAATTAGTAGCTCCCAATCCCGGCAGCATGCTCGATAAAAACCACCTGTGGATTGACAACAGTACCACAAGCCCTTATGATGGTTATGTGTATGATGCCTGGACTGCTTTTGGCGGATCTCATAATAATCAAATAGAAGTAAGTCATTCAAGCGACGGTGGTTTAACCTGGTCAACGGGTTTAAACATCAGTGCAGCTATTAATGCCGGTAGCCATAATCAGGGCGTAAATCTTCACACCGGACCTAACGGTGAAGTATATGCTATTTGGGCCGTTTACGACTCCTGGCCTTCCGACGAAACAGCTATTGGTTTTGCAAAATCAACGGATGGCGGCGCGACATTTAACACTGCTCATCGTATTATTACCAACATCCGCGGTATCCGTACTTCGGGAACAAGCAAAAATCAACGTGTTAACTCATTTCCATCCATGACGGTGGATATCAGTAACGGACCTAACCGTGGCACTATATACGTAGTTTGGACTAACATTGGTGTACCCGGTGTAAATACCGGTTCCAGCATTGATATTTACATGATAAAATCAACCGACAATGGTACTACCTGGTCCACACCTTCAAGAATTAACCAGGATCCCACAGGATTGGGCAAACAACATTATTTCCCATGGATTTGCTGCGACCCGGTTTCCGGAACGTTAAGCTGTATTTTTTATGACGACCGAAATGTTTCAAGCACAAAATGTGAAGTATATGTGGCTAACTCCAAAGACGGTGGTCAAACCTGGGAAGACTTTAAAGTGAGCGATGTTTCCTTTACTCCTACTCCTATCCCCGGTTTAGCCGATAGTTACATGGGCGACTACCTCGGTATTACAGCTCAGGATCGCAAAGTATATCCCGTATGGAGCGATAATCGTTCGGGCGTGGTAATGGCATATTCATCTCCTTTTGAAACCGGACCTCCGCCAAACCAACCCTGGGTTATTTTCCAATCGTACCAAGTAAATAATGCCAATGGCTATCTTAAAAACGATGAAACCGCTCCTTTGAATTTTTCAATGGTTAATATCGGCGATCAGCCAACAACCAACGTTGACGTTACCATTTCGTCAAGTTCGCCTTTTATTCAAATCAGTGATAGTACCGAACATTTTGGTGATTTTGCAGTAAGCGATACCATTACAATAAACAATGCGTTTACCATCACTACCCCCGACGGCATACCCAACGGTACAAGCATTCCGTTTACCGTTACGGCTACCGATGGCGACAGTACCTGGATAAGCAATTTCAACGTCATTGTTCATGCTCCTCAATTTGCTATCGGCGGAATGGTTATTTCGGATCCCACCGGAAATGGAAATGGAAGCCTCGATCCTGGCGAAACAGTTGATATTCATATTTCTACCACCAATGCCGGCGGAGTTCCCATTATCAATTCTCTGGCTCAGCTCCAATGCTCCGACCCGAACATTACTGTAAATAGCGCTACCTATACTATTGACAGCCTTGCTACCGGACAAACGGTGGATGCCATTTTTAATATTACTGTCAGTCCTAATGCTCCGATAAATTCACAGGTAAGTCTGAATTATTCAATCGCTTCAGGTTTATACAATGCTCAGAAACTTTTTACCAAAAAAATTGGTTTGATTGTTGAAGATTTTGAAACTGGCGACTTTACCCATTTTACCTGGATTCAGGGCGGAACTCAACCCTGGACTATTACCAATGTTCTTCCTTACGAAGGTGTATATAGTGCAAAATCAGGAACGATTACCAATAGTCAAAACTCAACCCTGTCGCTACAAATCAATGTAACCGCCGCAGATAGCATTTCGTTTTATTGCAAAACTTCTTCTGAAAGCGGCTGGGATTATCTAAAATTTTATATTGATAACACAAATATGGGTCAATGGTCGGGAGAAACTCCCTGGTCAAGAACTGCTTATCCGGTAACTGCTGGAAATCATACATTTAAATGGGAATATATGAAAGACAACAGCCAATCGAACGGAAGTGACTGTGCCTGGTTAGATTTTATCGAACTTCCCACTTCTGTTCCTACGGGAGCAAATGTCAGCGGTAAGATTACCTATGCCAACACCGCCAACACCCCATTAAATGCACTTACTGTTAAGCTTAAAAACGGTACAGGAACCGTTGTCGGAACCACAACAACCAATGCCACAGGAAATTATTTATTTTCAACCGTTCCTGCCGGTAATTATACCCTCGAAGTTACAACTGCCAAACCCTGGGGCGGAGTTAGTGCTTCTGATGTATTGTTATTCAGAAAACACATTGCCAACATTACCTTTTTATCTGGTATTTATCTTGCCTCCGGTGATGTAAACTTATCAGGCAGTCTTACAGCTGCTGATGTTCTCTTGATGAGAAAACGTATTGCAATTATTATCAATTCATTTCCTTCAGGCGACTGGTTGTTCAACAACCTTCCTTTTACGGTAGGCAACAGTAATGTTACTCAAAACTTCAACGGAATTGTTTACGGCGATGCCAATGGTTCATACATTCCAACAAAAGGCAAATCTCTGGAAGTGAAACAACATGGCGTAGTCAGTATAAAACCCGTGGATGCTGTCAAGGGTGAAATAGCTGTTCCAGTTTATGTTTCAGGAATTCAGAATTTAGGCTCGTTCCAGTTCAGTCTTCAATATGATGCTAATAAATTAAGATTGAAAGACGTTTCCAACTGGTATCAGGGCATTGAATCGGTTACAGTGGGTAATCCTACACCCGGAATACTAACATTTGTTTGGGCTGCCGACGTGAACCCCATCAATATTACCGATGGTTTGCTTTGCAACATTTTGTTCACCTCTAACTCTACCGATGCTTCGAATCTGAAATTTACCGAAAATCCAACCAGCATTGAATTCGGCGATTACGACGGTAATTTATTCACTCCTCAATTTGTTAACGGAAGCGTTAGCTCAGCTACAGCTATCGGCGAACTGAATCAAAACGGACTGGATATTTTCCCAAATCCCGGAAAAGGAATTTTTGTAGTAAAACTCAATTCTAAAAATGAATCAGTTAGTATGAAGATTGTCAACTCACTGGGTAAAGTTGTTTGGGAAGAGAAAAAAGTTCCGGTAACGGGCAATCTTTCCAAAACTATTGATATCAGCAACCAGCCACAGGGAGTTTATATGTTAAGTGTAGACGACAATAAAGCAATTACCAATCAAAAAATCGTTATCGAAAAATAATTCTGCACTTTTCGCATCAACTATTATATTTTTCTTACCACCGGCTCTGCAAAATGTCAGAGCCGGTTTTTTTATGTCTCATTTTTCTTAAGATTTTTCGATAAAATATTGAGCACTATTAATCTTTTATCTACATTTGGGCGCGTGTTTAAAATTTTTTTCAGGAAATTTTTAAATACGTGTATCTTAATTTATTAACAAATCAACACATATCAAATGAAAAAAACGTTACTACTGCTTTTATTCGTATTTTCTTTACTGATAATAAAAGCTGAAATCATTGAAAAGGTATATTATTTCAATGATTACAAGATTACCAATCATGGAAATTATCAAACCATCTCCTTTCCCAATACGTTGGTAACGGGATTGGAAGGCGAGCCGGCTTTGCCTTATTGCAGTGTTTCCCTGATTCTTCCTCCTGGACAATCCGCTGAATCTATCGAATTTATCGGACAGGAAGAAACCACCATCAACGGTACATTTCTGATGTATCCCCAACAGGCGGTTCGTCCAATTTCCGAAGGAAGTTCCGGAAAATTTCTTAAAAATGAAGCGGTATATTCGCAAAATGCAAAATATCCGGCCACTTCTACCGGACATTTATCTACTCAGTTTATGAACGGCTTTTCCTTTGGTTTATCGGCTTTTACACCTGTAAAATATAATCCATCGAACGGAACCGTAACTTTTTACAAAAAAGTAATCATACGCATCTACACCAAAAACGAAGGTAAAAGCGCCAGCGCCTTGAACAACATTACTTCAAGCAAGGAAATTTTGACATCGGTAAGCAAATTAGCCCAAAATCCCGAAGCCATGTACGCCTATCCTTCGCGCAAAAGCCGCAACGACGATTACCAATTGCTCATTATCACCCCAACGGCATTCCAATCGGCTTTTCAGCCATTGATTGATATGTACAAAATCAGAGGCATCAAAGCATTAACCGTTACTAAAGAATATATTTCATCCAACATTAGCGGTCAGGATGTTCCCGAAAAAATGAGAAACTATATCATCCAGGAATATCAAAATCATGGTATCGAACATGTTCTTCTTGCAGGAGATGTTGACCAGATCCCTTACCGCGGATTTTATTGCTATGTTACCTCTGCCGGTGGTAATCAGGAAGATTCTAATATTCCTACCGATTTGTATTTTTCGTCCCTCGACGGCAACTGGAATACCAACGGCGACAATAAATGGGGCGAAATCGGAGAAGACGATCTTATTCCCGAAGTATCCGTTGCCCGTATGACGGCAAGCAATCTTACCGAACTCAACCACATGATCAACAAAACCGTTTCTTATCAGAGTACTCCGGTTTTAGGTGAAATGGCTCATCCGCTGTTTGCAGGCGAACATTTATATGATAACCCAAATACCGAAGGAAGCCAATATCTCGAATTATTAATCGGACATCATGAAGATAATGGCTACACCACCGACGGCGTTACACCCGACAACAATATTGAAAAAATGTATGATGAAGTATCGCCTTGGTCGAGTACCGATCTGATTAATCACCTGAATCAGGGAAGAAGTTTTCTGCATCATTCAGGACACGCCAATGAAACGTATGTAATGAAACTCTCCAACAGCGACATTACCGATGCTAATTTTTCTCAACTCAACGGTGTAATTCACAATTACGCCCTGGTTTACACCCATGGTTGTTTATGCGGTGCTTTCGACTATGATGATTGCATAGCCGAAAAAATGGTTAACATCAGCAATTTTGCAGCCGCTTTTGTTGGCAATTCCCGCTATGGATGGTTCAACGAAGGACAAACCGAAGGCCCATCAATACACTTAGAACGTGAATTTGTTGATGCTATGTATACCGATGGTTTACTGCGTATTGGCAGAGCTCATTCAGAATCGAAGGCTATGACCGCTCCCTGGGTAAATGCTCCGGGACAATGGGAACAAGGTGCTTTGCGCTGGTGTTTTTACGATTGCAATGTACTTGGCGATCCGGCAATGGCCATGTGGACCAAAGAACCTATGACCGTTCAGGCAGCCTATCAGGCCGCTTTACCACTCGGTGTTCCCACCCTGCCAGTTACCGTTACTAACAATGGTTCGCCTGTATCTCATGTTAACTGTGTATTAATGAAAAATAATGTAATTCATGGCGTGGCCACTACCGATGAAACCGGAAATGCCATCATCACTATTGATCCGGCTTTTACCGATGTAGGTGATGCACAACTTATTATTTCTGGTAATAATTGCCTGCCCCAAACCTTCCCGGTTTCTGTTATTCCTAATGGTGGTTCCTATATTACCTGTGATACCCATGCTATTAACGATACCCTTGGAAATTCCAACGGACAAATTGATAATAACGAAGCCATTTTGCTTTCCCTCGGCATGAAAAACGTAGGTAGCGTTCAGGCCGATAATGTAATTGTTACTTTATCAACAACCGATTCTTACACAAGCGTAGTTGATTCCACCGAAAACTATGGAAATATTGCCCCGAATACTACCATTACCAAACCGTATGGTTTCAGATTCAATGTAGCTGCCAATGTTCCCGACAATCATCTTATTCCTTTCAACATCACCGCTACTGACGGAACCAATTCCTGGTCAAGCTCGATCAATCTTATTGCTCACGCACCGGTTTTGCAGGTTGGCAATATGACCATTTCCGATCCTCAAGGAAACAATAACGGACGTCTCGATCCGGGCGAAACCGCCAATATCACCATTCAGACGACCAACTCCGGTTCTGCCGAAGCTCTTTCAACCCTTGCCAGTCTTACTTCTTCCAATGGTAATATTACGATAAATACTCCATCGGTAAACCTTGGTACTATTGCTGCCGGAGCTTCTGCTTCTGCTACTTTCAGCATTACGGTTAGTGCTTCCGCACCCATCGGCAATGTTGTAGATCTTAATTATTCGGTTACTTCCGGTCAGTACCAGGCACAAAAATCATTTTTTGCCAAAGTCGGTTTGGTTGTTGAAGATTTTGAATCGGGTAACTTTACTCATTTTGCATGGACTCAAGGAGGAAATCAACCCTGGACTATTACCAACTCAGCTCCTTACGAAGGTGCTTACAGCGCCAAATCAGGCGCCATCAGCAACAGCCAAAGCTCAACCCTTTCGTTGCAAATGAATGTTTCCAATGCAGATACCCTTTCTTTCTATTATAAAACTTCTTCCGAAAGTGGCTGGGATTATCTGAAATTTTATATTGATAACACCAGCGTAGGACAATGGTCAGGCGAAGTAGCCTGGACAAAAGCAGCTTTCCCTGTTACCGCCGGTAACCATACCTTTAAATGGGAATATATGAAAGACGGAAGCCAGGCAAGCGGAAGCGATTGCGCATGGTTAGATTATATTTTGTTCCCGGCTACTACTTGTACTTGCTATAGTGTGAGCGGAACAATAACTTATGCCAGCACAACTAACACTCCATTAAATGGATTGACTGTTAAACTGAAAAACGATGCAGGTACCGTTGTCGGAACATCTGTTACCAACTCAGCAGGTGATTATGTGTTTTCAGATGCACCTGCTGGAAATTATACATTAGAAGTTACAACAACCAAACCCTGGGGCGGTGTTTCGGCTACCGATGTATTGCTCTATCGCAAACACATTGCCAACATTACCCCGCTTACCGGAATTTATCTTGCCTCAGGCGATGTTAACATTTCCGGAAGTTTATCCGCAGCCGATGTTCTTTTGATCCGCAAACGTATTGCAGCGGTTATCAATTCTTTCTCGGTTGGCGACTGGATGTTCAATAATGTTCCTTTTACCGTGGGTAGCGGCAATGTAACTCAAAATTTCAATGGTATTGTTTACGGTGACGCTAACGGCTCATACGTTCCGGCAACCAAATCATTAGAAATCAACCATCAGGGCATTTTAAGCATCGCATCTGTTGATGTTTCTAAAAACGACGTTATTGTTCCGATTAATCTTAACGGCGTTCAGGATATGGGTTCTTTCCAATTTACAGTTCAATACGATCCTTCCAATTTGACTTTTACCGGCGTAGATAACTGGTACAATGGAATTCAGGATGTTACTGTAGGAAATAATACTCCAGGATTTATTACCTTTGTTTGGGCTGCCGATGTAAATGGAATTTCAATGAATGAAGCTACACTTTGTAACATTCATTTTGCTTCCACTTCTTCCGCTTCTTCCGCTTTAACATTCGTAAACAATCCTACACAAATTGAATTCAGCGATTACAATGGTAATTTGTTTGTTCCCGAATTTGTTAACGGAACCGTTGGTAGCACAACCGGCATTGGCGAATTAGCATCATCTTCATTATCCGTATTCCCAAATCCTGGTAATGGAATGTTTACCATTGCATTGGATAAAAATGTACAGAATACTGTTAATGTAAAGATCACCAATGCTTTTGGAAAAATAGTTTATCAGGAAAACAGCATTCCTGCCGGAAAAATTTCGGGAACGACTATTGATCTGAGCAAACAACCCAATGGAATTTATATTTTGTCGCTTGAAGATAACAAATCAATTCTACAGAAGAAATTAGTTATCAAAAAGTAAGGTTTTTTTAATAAAACCAGTTAGTGATGGCTATTGAATATTTTAATAATATTCAATAGCCATCATTCATAAAATTATCACCCGCTAAAACAAAATACTATGATAAAAATTAACCCTTTAGTAAGTTTATTGATGGGGACATTGTTCTTTATGCCAGTCCTATCGCATGCTCAGGTTCAAAAAACATCCAAACCCGAAAAAAAAGCCATGCACCAGGAAGTAAAAGGCGACAATTACATTCCCAATGTGAATCCAAAAACTTCTCCTGCCTACCACTTCAGAAATAGCCAGATTTTCACAACACAGGTTAATGTGAATGCAAATGGACTAAACATTCTGGGCGATGCAGCCAATGAACCGTCCTTAGCCATTGATCCCACCAATCCTAACCGTATGATTATGGGATGGAGACAGTTCGATAATGTGAGCAGTAATTTCAGGCAGGCCGGTTGGGCTTATTCTAATAATGGCGGTGCATCATGGACCTTCCCCGGAGTAATCAATCCGGGTGTGTTTCGCTCCGACCCGGTTCTCGATTCGGATACGTCAGGAAACTTTTTCTACAACAGCCTTACGGCTAATAACAACGATTACACATGCAAAGTTTTTAAAATGGAACATGATGGAAATGAATGGGATAATGGAGTACAGGCACAGGGCGGCGATAAACAATGGATGATTGTTGACAAATCCGGAAGCATAGGCACAGGAAATAACTATTCCTTCTGGACATCCTCTTACAGCATCTGTTATCCGGGTCATTTTACCCGTTCCACAAACGGTGGCGCCAGCTTTGAAGATTGCGTTGAAGTGGATGGCGATCCATATTGGGGTACACTTGCCGTTGGTCCCGATGGCGAACTTTATACGGTAGGTTCAAGCAATTATAGTAGTGTTGTGGTAACAAAATCCACCACTGCCCGTAATCCCAATTCTCCGGTTACATGGGATTTCACTTCCCAGGTAAACCTTGATGGTAGTATGTCAGGCTGGTCGGAAGTAAATCCTGAAGGTTTATTAGGCCAGGCATTTATTGGTGTCGATAAATCCTACGGACCGGGAAGAGGCAATGTTTATGTATTGGCTTCGGTAGCACGAAATTCAAATAACGATCCCTGTGACGTGATGTTTAACAAAAGCACCGACGGAGGATTAACATGGGGTACACCTCGGCGAATCAACAAAAATTTAGGAACAACTACCTATCAATGGTTTGGCACCATGTCGGTTGCTCCAAACGGACGTATTGATGTGGTTTGGCTCGATACCCGTAATTCCCCTTCCAATCCTATCTGGTCGCAGCTTTATTATTCCTATTCTTTGGATGAAGGCGAAACTTGGTCGCCGGATGAACAACTTTCCGTGCCATTTAACACACATCTGGGCTGGCCCAATCAGCAAAAAATGGGTGATTATTATCACATGATTTCCGATGATTACAGCGCAAACTTAGCTTGGTGCAACACCATAAACGGAGAACAAGATGTGTATTACAGCCGTATTACGCCTCCTGGTTCTGCAACCAACAAAACGATTAGCGGTACCATTACCTATGCCAACACGGCCAACAGTCCTCTCAACGGATTGAACGTATATCTTAAAAACAGCGCCGGCACTGTCGTGGATACTTCCATTACCAATGCTACGGGTAATTATCAATTTCCAGATGTTCCTTCCGGAAATTATACACTTGCAGTAACTACTGCCAAACCATGGAATAGCGTTACAGCTACCGACGTTTTGCTTTACAGAAAACATATTGCCAATATTTCCTTTTTATCAGGTATTTATCTGACCTCCGGCGATGTTAACGTTTCCGGAAGTTTGACTGCTGCCGATGTTTTATTAATCAGAAAACGCATCGCAAATATCATCAACTCTTTTCCAAGCGGTGACTGGTATTTCAACAATACGGCAATAGCGATGGATACCACCGATATAATCCAGAATTTCAATGGAATTCTCTATGGTGATGCTAACGCATCTTTTATTCCAACCCAGGCAAAATCAACAGAAATTACAAAAAAAGGTTCCATCAGTATCGAACCGGTATCTGCCGTTAAAGGCGAAATCGTTGTTCCGGTTCATCTGGCAGAAATTCAAAATATGGGCGCTTTTCAGTTTAGCATTCAATACGATGCTAATAAATTGAAATTAGCCGGCATCACCGATTGGCTTCCCGGCATTACCGATGTAACCGTTGGAAATACAACTCCCGGCATCCTCACCTTTGTATGGGCTGCCGATGTTAATGGCATAAATGCTGCCGACAACATTTTGTGTAATATTCACTTTATCTCTGCCTCCACCGAAAGTTCAACTCTTTCGTTTGTTGGCAATCCAACGCAAATTGAATTCAGCGATTACAATGGCAATCTTTTCTCCCCAAAATTGGCTAACGGAAGCATTGGTTCGGCGTCCGGCATTAACGAGATCAATCAAACCGGCTTAACCGTTTATCCAAATCCTAACAAGGGTAAGTTCACACTAAATTTTAATTCCAAAAAAGAATCGGTAACTATTAAAATCCTCAATTCACTTGGCACGATAATTTATGAAGAACAAAATGTTTCCATTAGCAATAATTTATCTAAAACCATTGATTTATCAAATCAGCCAAAAGGTGTTTATATGCTGACTGTTGATGATAACCAGAAAACAATCAATCAAAAAATAGTCATTGAAAAATAATTTAAAATCATTCATAATGAAAAAACTACTACTTACGAATCTATTGCTTTTATGCGCCATCTTTTTGATGGCACAAAACCCACCGGCTTCTTTCGATTTACGAAATTATAACGGTGCAAATTATGTATCTTCCGTAAAAAACCAGCAGGGAGGAACATGCTGGACTCACGGAACCATGGCTTCCATAGAAGGAAATTTAATGATGACCGGAGTCTGGGCTGCCAATGGCGAAACAGGAGAACCTAATCTTGCCGAGTATCATCTCGACTGGTGGAATGGTTATAATCAACACAATAATGACGATCTTACTCCACCCACAGGTAATGGTCTTGAAGTACACGAAGGCGGCGATTACCGCGTATCTTCGGCTTATTTGACGCGTGGTGAAGGCGCTGTACGCGATATTGACGGACAATCATACGATTCTCCTCCGGCACGCGATGGAGCTACTTACCACAAATATTATCCCCGCCAAATTGAATGGTATAACGTTGGAGACAATCTTGAAAATATCAATTTGCTCAAAAACCAGATCATGACTTACGGTGTGATGGCTACCTGCATGTACTACGACGGATCTTTTATGTCGGGAGACTATACGCATTATCAGCCACCCACCAGCACCATCGATCCCAATCATTCCGTGGCTATCATCGGTTGGGACGACAACAAAGTAACTCAGGCACCTTTGCCAGGAGCATGGCTCTGTAAAAACAGTTGGGGAACCGGCTGGGGCTTCGACGGCTTCTTCTGGATTTCGTATTACGATAAACATGCCGGGCATAATCCCGATATGGGAGCCGTTACTTTTAGGGATGTGGAACCTTTGCAATACGACCATATTTATTATCACGACTATCATGGCTGGCGCGACACCAAACCCAATACCACCGAAGCTTTTAACGTTTTTACTGCTCAATCAAACGATCAGCTAAAATCGGTAAGTTTTTTTACTGCCGCGGATAATGTGGATTATACCGTTAAAATTTATGGCAATTTCAGTGGAGGAGAACTTCAGAATGAACTTTCTTCCATCACAGGACATATTGATTATCGCGGGTTTCACACCATTGACCTTTCAACCACAGTTCAACTGACTCAGGGAAATAACTTTTACATTTATCTCCAGCTTTCCACCGGTGGTATGCCTTACGATCGTACTTCGGACGTTCCCGTTTTACTGGGAGCCAAATACCGGACTATCGTAAATTCCACAGCCAATCCTAACGAAAGCTACTACAAAGAAGGTGGTACATGGAAAGATTTGTACAATTATAACGACCCGTCAGGATTCCAGAATTCAGGCAATTTTTGTATCAAGGGCCTTAGCGTTAACGCTTATTCAATGAACTTAGGCAGCATTCAGATTCAGGATCCAACCGGAAACAATAACGGCAGACTCGATCCGGGTGAAACTGCAAATGTTGTGGTAACAATCAAAAACAACGGAATATACGAAGCATCAAATGTTACGGCTGCTTTCACTTCCACCGATCCATACCTCACAATTAATACAGGTTCACTCAATTTCGGCACCATACCAGCAGGCGGACAAGCCACTTCATCATTGAATTTAACCGTTGATCCTTCCACTCCGATGGGACATTTAATTTCCGGTAACCTCAATGTACAATGCGTTTCCAACAATAATCCGTTCACCTACAATTTTAATCTTAATTTTAAAGTCGGTTTGATTGTTGAAGATTTTGAATCGGGCAACTTTACTCATTTTGCCTGGACTCAGGGCGGAAATCAACCCTGGACAGTTACGAATGTCGCTCCTTTCGAAGGCATCTATAGCGCTAAATCCGGAACTATTACCAACAACCAAAATTCTACACTTTCGTTACAAATGGACGCTTCCAATGCCGATAGCATCTCTTTCTATTTAAAAACTTCTTCCGAAAGCGGCTGGGATTATCTTAAATTTTATATTGATAATGCCAGTGTCGGACAGTGGTCGGGCGAAACCGCATGGACAAAAGCCGCATTTCCTGTTACCGCAGGTAGCCATACTTTTAAATGGGAATATATGAAGGATGGAAGCCAGGCAAATGGAAGCGATTGCGCATGGGTAGATTATATTTCATTCCCAGCTTCAGCCCCGGCAGGACAAACCGTGAGCGGTATGGTTACTTATGCCAACACAGCAAATACAGCCCTGAGCGGAATTACCATCAACCTGAAAAATTCATCTGGAAATACCATTGCAACAACCACAACTGATGCCAGTGGTAATTATTCATTTACGGGTGTTGCCGCAGGAAACTATACTTTTGAGGTAACAACTACTAAACCCTGGAACGACGTTTCAGCTACTGATGTATTGCTCTATCGCAAACACATTGCCAACATCACCCCGCTTACAGGTATTTACCTTGCTTCGGGCGATGTAAATGCTTCGGGAAGCCTCACGGCTAACGATGTCCTTTTCATCCGCAAACGTATTGCCGCGGTTATTAATTCATTCCCCGTTGGCGACTGGATGTTCAATAATGTTCCTTTCACCGTGGGCAGCAGCAATGAAATTCAAAATTTCAACGGTATTGTTTATGGCGATGCCAACGGTTCATACGTTCCAAATGCTCAACTTGGCGGAAAATAATTTAATTCATTCCATTGAGCTGAGTACTCAGCTCAATGGAATCATCTTTAACTTCTGAAAAAAATATTATTTTTACAAAAAAAACTCCTGATCAATAGAATAAATAAAAATTAAAATAAACTTTTCATTACTAACTTAATAACACAAATTATGAAAAAATTAAAAGCAACCCTCCTTTTGGGGATGATCTTGCTTTTGAGTTCTTCAATAATCTTTGCCCAACAAGCGGTTAAGAAGAACAAAAAAGCGCCACCCAAAAGAATCACCGTAGACACCCGGGTGGATAACATGGCCTATTGGAAAAATATGGCACGTTTGGGATTGGTTCCCGTAACTCCGGAAATGAGAGTCGAACCTGCTACATATACCGGAAGTAAGATCAAAGCAAAATCGGTATTGTTTGATGATTCCCCCGATGTGCCTTTGACAACCGTAAATTCAACACAGAGCGAAAACTCAGTTTTTGTTGATCCTAACGATAAAAATCATGCACTCAATTCCAACAATTCCACCCAAAATCCTGTAGGTAGTCTTTATGGCGCCAACGATTTCTTTACCTTCGATGGCGGAGAAACCTGGGGTGGAGAAGTACAGGGAGCCGGTGGTGGCAATTCGGGCGACCCGACAACAGCCATCAGCAATACCGGAAGAATGTACGTTGGATATATTAGCAACAATTCCGGACAAGGTATTTCTTATTCTACTAATGGTGGACAAACCTGGACAGCCAAACAGGTGGCTCCCAATCCCGGCAGCATGCTCGATAAAAACCACCTGTGGATTGACAACAGCACTTCAAGCCCTTACGACGGACGGCTGTATGATGCTTGGACTGCCTTTGGCGGACCAAACAACAATCAAATTGAAGTAAGCCATTCAAGCGATGGTGGGTTAACCTGGTCAACGGGGGTAAACGTCAGCGCTGCCGTTAATGCCGGTAGCCATAATCAGGGCGTAAACCTTCATACCGGACCTAACGGCGAAGTATACGCTATCTGGGCTATTTACGATTCATGGCCTTCCGACGAAACAGCCATTGGCTTTGCTAAATCAATGGATGGCGGTGTTACATTTAGTCCCGCTCATCGTATTGTTACCAACCTCCGCGGGATACGTACTTCCGGCACTTCCAAAAACATGAGGGTTAATTCATTCCCCTCCATGACCGTGGACATCAGTAACGGACCTAACCGTGGCAATTTGTATATCGTTTGGTCAAACATCGGAACTCCGGGTGTGAATACCGGTAACGATATTGATGTTTACATGTTTAAATCTACCGATAACGGAACCACCTGGTCAGCAGCAACTAAAATTAACCAGGATCCTTCTGGTTTAGGCAAAGAACATTATTTCCCATGGATTTGCTGCGACGCATCATCAGGAACGTTAAGCTGCATTTTCTACGACGACCGTAATGTGTCGAGCACAAAATGTGAAGTCTTTGCTGCCAATTCAAGAGACGGTGGACAAACCTGGGAAGATTTTAAGATAAGCGATGTTTCTTTTACCCCAACTCCTATCCCCGGTTTAGCTTCAAGCTACATGGGCGATTACCTTGGTATTTCGTCGCAAAACCGTAAGGTTTATCCTGTATGGACAGATAACCGCTCCGGCGTTTGTATGGCCTATACTTCACCTTTCGAAACCGGACCTCCGCCCAACCAACCCTGGGTTACTTACCAGGAACACGCTATCAGCGACGCCACCCTTGGTAATGGTGATGGAAAACTTGAAACCGGAGAAACCGTGGGGCTTAATTTAACCATGGTGAACATCGGCGATCAGCCTACAACCAATGTCTCGGTCAGAATTTCAACAGAATCTCCTTACATCAATATGATTGACAGCCTCGAGGTTTATGGCAATTTTAATGTTAGCGATACAATTACTATTGCAAATGGTTTTTCATTCAGCGCAACCAACGATATTCCCAACGGAATGGATATCCTTTTCAATGTAACAGCCACGAACGGCGACAGCACCTGGATCAGTAATTTTTCGGTTAAAGCCTATGCACCTGTTCTTACCGTTGGCGGAATGTCCATTTCCGACGCTTCGGGCAACAGCAATGGTGGCCTGGATCCTGGCGAAACAGCCGATATCACGATAGCAACTACCAACATTGGCGGTTATCTTGCCCAAAATACGATAGGAACACTTCTTTGCTCCAATCCATTGATCACTGTCAACAATGCCACTCATAGTCTCGATACGCTTGCCATAGGCGAAACCGATTATGCCGTTTTTAACGTAACGGTTAGTCCCTCCGCCCCTATGGATTCGCTTATCGTGTTAAACTATACCGCCAATTCCGGCAGTTATTCCGCACAAAAATCCTTTAATGCCATCATCGGTTTAATTTTTGATGGTTTTGAAACCGGTAATTTCAACCAGTTTTCATGGGTACAGGGCGGAAGTCAACCCTGGACCATCAGCAACATCAATCCTATCGAAGGAACCTATTGTGCACGTACCGGAATCATTGGAAACAACCTCTCGAGCCAACTATCGTTATCCTATAATGTGGGTCGCAACGATAGCATTTCCTTCTTCCGCAAAGTTTCTTCACAACCCACCTACGACTTCTTAGGCTTTTATATCGATAATGTTCAAAAAGGACAGTGGAGTGGTGAAAAAGCATGGGAAAGAGTAAGTTTCCCTGTTACAGCAGGTGTTCATACCTTTAAATGGGCATATTATAAAAACAATTCCGTTTCTTCGGGTAGCGATGCCGCCTGGATTGATTATATTATCTTCCCGCCTTCTGTAGCTACTACACATGCCATTACGGGTAAAGTTACCTATCCGAATACCGCTAACAGCCCCTTGCATGGACTTACATTGACACTGAAAAATAATTCCGGCGCAGTAGTTGGCACAACCACTACCAATACTACCGGCGATTATACCTTCCCCACGCTGCCCGACGGCGTTTACACCATCGAGCCGACAACTACTCTACCCTGGACCAGCGTTACCGCTACCGATGTATTGTTATTCCGCAAGCACATTGCCAACATTACCCCGCTCACCGGTATTTATTTAGCTTCGGGCGACGTAAATGGTAATGGCTCTTTAACCGCTTCCGACGTGTTGTTAATCCGCAAACGTATTGCTAACGTTATTTCCTCCTTCTCTGTTGGCGACTGGCTGTTCAACACGGCTCCCATCAATCTGGTAGGTAATGATATTACCAATAATTTCAACGGAATTCTTTACGGCGATGCCAATGCTTCCTTTACTACCAAAGGTGAAAAATCGGTTATTGCTAATCCGTCCTCATCTGTAGTTTCCATCGAAACGGTTAATCCTGCGACCAGCGATGTAACCGTTCCTGTTCATGCTTCCGACATCCAGAACCTCGGCTCTTTCCAGTTTACCATTCAGTATGATCCTTCAAAACTTGCCTTCAGCAATGCTACCGACTGGTATCAGGGAATCGACGACGTAACGATGGGCGCACCGAAAGCCGGACAACTTACATTTGTATGGGCTGCCGAAACCAACGGAATTGATATTGCCGAAGGTATTCTGACAAATCTTCATTTCAAATCCATTGCTAATGATGTATCGGGCGTAAGCTTCGTCAACACACCTACTCCGGTTGAATTCAGCGATTTCAACGGAACAGTTTTCATGCCTTCCTTAAAAGATGGCCTGATTGATGCCACTACCGGTATCAGTGTTACGGAAAGTTCCGATATTTCTATTTATCCCAACCCCGGTAAGGGCGTTTTCAAAGTTACCTACAATCAGCCGGTGAATGAACCGATAAAGGTTAAGGTTGTGAATGCTTTGGGAAAAACCGTTTTTGAAGAAAACAACATTACCAATGCCGTTTTCAACATCAACCTGAGTCAACTCAGTCAGGGCGCTTATTATCTGAAAATAGAAAATAACAATAAACCGTTTATCAAAAAGCTTATCATACAGTAATTGCTCTTTATTGAAATGGAAAAGGCTGGTATCGTACCAGCCTTTTTTGTTTTATACCCTGTCATCATCAAATCCATGCTCAGGTTTGGCAAACTTATGCTCAGGTTTGGCAAACTTATGCTCGGATTTGGCAAACTCATGCTCAGGTTTGGCAAACTTATGCTCGGATTTGGCAAATTCATGCTCAGGTATGGCAAACTTATGCTCAGGTTTGGCAAACTTATGCTCGGGTTCGGCAAACTCATGCTCAGGTTTGGCAAACTTATGCTCGGGTTCGGCAAACTCATGCTCAGGTTTGGCAAACTCATGCTCAGGTTTGGCAATTTTTCTTCCTGATTACAAAAAAGGCTGACCATATGGCCAGCCTTTATTTTTTCAATCGGTTCAAATTTAGAAAAGGTAGTCAACAATTTGCTTTACCTCTTCCTTACTTAATCGATAATTGGTCCCTCCTACGTTGTTACGGATAAACAGATCATAAATCTCCTGCTTCTTATCGGGAAGTATCCCCGCCTGCTGAAGATGAACAGGACAGTCAATTTTCTGGAAGAAGGCTTCAAAACGGCTGATGGTTTCATCGGGCGAAGAAGTGCCGAAGACATTTTTGCCTAAGAGTTCCAAACGTTCGGGCATGCGGTCTTTAAGCGTTTTCATCCATGCAGGATAAGCAATGGAAAGGGAAGCGCCATGAGGAATATCGAACATCAGCGAAAGGATATGTCCCAGACTATGGACGCCCCAGTCGGCATTTACTTTACCGTACATGGTAAAACCATTCAATGCAGTGTTGGCGGCATACATAATTTTAGCCCGCAGATCATAATCATGAAGATTGTCGAGCAGTTTGGGACCATTTTCCATGGCTTCGTTGATAATGGCAAAGATAAAACGGTCGCTGAGTGTAGCATCGCCGGCACCAAAATAGGCTTCCAGCGCATGGGCTATCAGATCGGCAATGCCATAAGCGGTATAGTTGCGCGGAACGCTCACGGTGTTCTGCGGATCGAGAAAGGAATGCCTGGGATAAAGAAATGAATTATGAAATCCTTCCTTTATCTTTGTTTTATGATTGGATTGCACGGCAAAAGGATTCATCTCGGTGCCGGTAGCAGCTAAGGTAAGGATAGCAATCACCGGCAATGCCGTTGCAGGCTTGGCTTTGCCTGAATAAAAATCCCAGCCGGAATGCGTAACAGGAATGGTAATCGAAATAATCTTGGCGGAATCAATTACACTGCCTCCACCCACGGCTACGATAACATCAACCTGATTTTTACGTCCTACCTCGGCGGCGGCATCCACATCTTCAATCACGGGATTGGATTTGATGCCTGAATATTCAAACACTTCAGTATTCACAGCCTTTAACTGGCCGATAACTTCATCGTATAGTCCGGTTTTCTTTACCGAACCTTTTCCATAAACCAGCAAAACACGTTTACCGAAAGGTTCAACGGCTTTTCCCAAATCGTTAACCACCCCTTTGCCAAAATGCAGTATGGTGGGATTGTAAGCAACAAAATTTTCCATCGTTTTAATTATTATTAAAATTGATACTATCGTAACTGAGGTTAATTAAAAAGCCTTCAGTATCTTTGTGGTTTAATGCTTTACGATTTAAACCACAAAGAGTACCAATCCCGAGTACTCGGGAACAAAGACCTCTAAGAAAGATTAAAAATAATACTTTTTTATGAACCTCTGCTATAAAAAAACAAGGAATACCTGCTTTTGTTTAGCTATTCCGTTTTAGTCTGTCGGCGATAATACCCGAGATACGTTCCACAGGGATACGTTCCTGCTTCATGGTGTCGCGTTCGCGGATAGTAACCGTGTTATCTTCCAATGTCTGATGATCAACGGTGATGCAATAAGGTGTTCCGATGGCATCCTGACGACGGTAACGACGTCCGATGGAATCTTTTTCCTCATACTTGCACAGGTAATCGTATTTAATAACGTCCATAATCTCGCGTGCCTTTTCGGGCAAACCATCTTTAGCCGTCAACGGAAGTATAGCTGCTTTTAATGGTGCTAAAACGGGAGGAATACGCAAAACAACCCTCTCGCTGCCATCATCAAGCTTCTCTTCGGTATAGGCATGGCTCAATACGGCAAGGAAAGTGCGGTCGAGGCCGATGGATGTTTCGATGACGTAAGGAGTATAACTTTCGTTGAGCTCGGGATCGAAGTACTGAAGCTTTTTACCCGAGAATTTGGAATGAGCCGACAAGTCGAAATCGGTGCGGCTGTGGATGCCTTCTAATTCTTTAAATCCAAACGGAAAAGCATATTCGATATCCGTTGCGGCATTGGCATAATGAGCTAATTTTTCATGATCGTGAAAACGATAGTTCTCTTCGGACATTCCCAACGACAGATGCCAGCGCAGACGTTCCTTTTTCCAGTAATCGAACCATTTTAATTCATCGCCCGGGCGGACAAAGAACTGCATTTCCATCTGTTCGAACTCGCGCATACGGAAGATAAACTGCCGTGCCACGATCTCGTTGCGGAAAGCTTTCCCGATCTGTGCTATTCCAAAGGGAAGCTTCATCCGGCCGCTCTTTTGAACATTTAAAAAGTTAACAAAAATACCCTGGGCGGTTTCGGGACGCAGGTAAATGGTTCCCGTATCTTCGCTTACCGAGCCCATCTGTGTAGCAAACATCAGATTGAACTGACGAACATCGGTCCAGTTTTTGGTGCCGCTCACCGGACAGGCAATTCCTAATTCTTCAATCAGCGCTTTGATGTCGGCGAGGTCGTTTTTCTCCAGCGAAGAATAAAAACGGTGATTGATGGTATCAATTTTTGCCTGGTATTCCATTACGCGGGGATTGGTGCTGCGATACATGGCTGCATCAAAGGTCTCACCGAATCGTTTGGCCGCTTTTTCTATTTCTTTATTGATTTTATCCTCAATCTTAGCCACGAAATCTTCCACCAGCACGTCGGCACGGTAGCGTTTTTTGGAATCTTTATTATCAATCAGCGGATCGTTGAAGGCATCCACATGTCCGGAAGCCTTCCATATGGTGGGATGCATAAAGATGGCCGAATCGAGACCAACGATATTTTCGTGGTACTGAACCATGGCTCGCCACCAATAGCTTTTGATGTTGTTTTTAAGTTCTACACCGTTCTGACCATAATCATACACAGCGCTTAGTCCGTCGTAAATCTCACTCGACGGAAACACAAACCCATACTCTTTGGCATGGGAAATAATTTTGCGGAAAAGTTCTTCGTTAGTTACCATGCTGCAAAAATAAGAAAAAAGTTGAGAGCCCTGCCACGAAATAGAATGAAAGCAAAAAGGGATGAAAAACCCAAAAATACCGGATAGGTAAAAAGCCTCTTCCGTCTTACCCTGCCAGTCTGTTTTACATTTCACGATTTATCTTTTATTACCAAAATAAGTCCGCTTTAAATGAAGTTGAGCCCTCGTTAAATGAAGTTAAGCCCTCTTCAAATGCCGTTTAGTCAGTTTTAAATCTGGTTATACTCTCATTAAATGAAGTTAAGAGTATTTTAAATCAGGTTATGCCCACATTAAATGAAGTTAAGTACATTTTAAATGGGGTTAAGCCCTCGTTAAATGAAAATAAATACATTTTAAATGGCGTTAAAGCCTCTTCAAATGACATTTAGTCAGTTTTAAATCAAAACCGGGACTTTTTAAAACCAAAAATGGCTTGGTTAGAGGTTTCTTCCTTCAGTCGGTCGGGATTTTTCAAAACTGAAAGTTGTTTTGTCAGAGATTCCTCCCTCCGGTCGGAATGACTGGCTATAAGATGGTGGGTATGAAGTGAGCGTGGGGGGGCGGGGGGGGCGCCGC